>Ga0213876_10000548_pt1 | contig 28087 bp, 14 predicted proteins | sample BarmaccomBMRX_R9_FD_160113 | JGI IMG/M metagenome (GOLD analysis project Ga0213876, IMG submission 160113) | Root-associated microbial communities from Barbacenia macrantha in rupestrian grasslands, the National Park of Serra do Cipo, Brazil - RX_R9 | ecosystem: Host-associated > Plants > Roots... | reverse complement strand
CCCGGCCGAAGAACTCGGTCACCTCCACGGCGTCCGCCTTGCCTGGGTGGATCATCTCGAAGGCGGTCAGGCACTGGTCCACGGCTAAGTGGAGGTGGATGAGGTCCAGTCCCGCTCCCACCGGGGAGCGCCAGCGCAACTCGTATGGGGTCTTGGAGCCCGTCACAAAGATATCTTTGCGCCGGACGTGCTGAGGCAGCCAGGCCCCGCCGACGTCCCGTTCCTGAAACTCGGCTGAGCCGTTCAAGGTGCAGACGATCAGGGGTTCGGCCGTGGCCGGCACGAGAAAGCCGTTCACCACGCGAGGGAAATGGTAGCGCCGGGCGAACAGCCCCGGCCATTTCAGGGTGGCGCTGTCGGCGAGCACCTCGCGTCCCGTATAGCGCGGAAAGACCTCGGCGGTGGTACGTTCAGGGGTCGTCATGGCAGGCCGGGGGTGATTGCAGAATCCGCTCCGAAGCGTACGCTAAACGGTCAAGAATCGTAAAAAGATTTAGCTCTCAACAGGCGACGCGGAACATGGGGCTGCCCTCAGGGCGGGAGCGGCGCCGGTCGTAAAGTCGGGTGGTCGACACGTTGTCGGCCTCAGCCACTCCCGGATTTCCCCCAAAGTCAGCGACCCGATCCGGCGCGTTGGCGGCCGCGGTGGCTCAACGCGCGTGCGGCCCGAAGCTTTTTCCATCAGTGGCCAAGAGCTCCTATGCCATAGAGGTAAAATCTTGTCTTCCTTCCCAGGCGCCCTGCCAACGTTACACCTATCAGACCGTATAAACGGTCCCGGCCCAACGGGCCGGCAGAAGGCGTTGCTTGCTGGCGGGTTCTGCCGCCCCTTCAGCAAATCCATTCCGGCGGGGCGGGCGTTTGTTGGGATGGGCGTACAGGCGTGACGCCTTAGGAGGGCTCGATCGTGATTTGACGGTTACCCAGGGGGTAAAGCCCTGGGCTAGGTTCCTTTGGCCCTTCAGGCCATCTAACCGTCTGTCTCCCGGCCCGTTGGGCCTAAAACCGATTCGACCGGCTACGGAGGATCCTCCGGCGCCGACATCCCCTTAGGCGACATTCTACCGAGATAACTGTCTGAATGGTATTAGGCGTTTCCGGCAGCCAGCGTCGTTTTCGCAGCTTGCGATGTAATCAAGGATTTCGACGAGATCCCGATCGGCCCGGCTCGTTATTTTAACTTCATAGCCCATCGTCTGATCGTCCCGCGCGCCTCCTCAATGCTCAGGCGCGGTTCGGTTGCGGCCGAACTCAACCCCTCATCGGCAGCGGCGATCAGCCCGTCAGTCTCGGGAAACGTATCGGCATTCAGCCAGTCGCGAAGTTCCTGACGCTCTTGCGGCGTGAGTTTCGGCAGCTCGTCGAGGATTTCCTTGATGCTCATTGCGTTGTCTCGAAGATATCGATTTGCCTGGCTAATTGTCAGTCCAAAGGAAATCCCGGCATTTTCCGTAAGTTACCTGTGGATGCGCTTGAGGGTGAGCGGGGGCACCGGCGCTTGGCGCACTCCGGCACTCTTGCCCAGGGGGGATCCGCACCTGGGGCCGCCAGAGAAACCGCAGCCAGCTTGAGCGCAAGGCGAATATCCGTTAACGATGACGCCCATGGTCGTCGGAAAGGGGGTGGGATTTGAGCACGCGCGCCGCTTTGCCCTGATCTATCATCTCTAATGGGCGCGGACGGACAAGAGCTCAACACGGCAGACGCGTTGGCGTGGTACGATACCCACGCCCGGGAAGTCGTTGAGCGCCATGAGACGCTAAATCCGGCTGCGGTGAATGCGTGGCTGGAACCGTTCCTGCCACCCGCGGGCGGGTTGGTCGCCGATGTCGGCGCGGGCGCCGGGCGAGACGCCGTATGGTTGGCCGGTAAGGGTTACGAGGTCGTCGCGGTCGAACCCTCGGTGGAGATGCGGCGCCAGGCAGAGCAGTTAGGCCGCACCCAGAGCGGCCGGATTCGCTGGATCAACGACCGGTTGCCCGGTTTGGAAGAACTTCACCGCAGCGGGCTCACCTTCGATTTCATCATGGTCAACGCGGTCTGGCACCATGTGCCGCCCGCCCAGCGCGAGCGCGCCTTCCGAAAGCTGGTCACCTTACTGAAGCCGACCGGCGCCCTCGCGATCACGTTGAAACGCGGGGAGGAACGGGGGTCATCAATCACAGCAGACGCCGGGCAAGAACACCGGGAAATCAGGTTTCCGGTTTCAGTTGAAGAACTCGAGAAGCTCGCCCGGGAACACGGGGCCTATGTCGCGCATGCCGGCAAAGCCCCGGACCAGATGAATCGCGAGGGCGTCAGTTGGGAACAGATCCTGATCCGTCTACCGGACGACGGCACCGGCGCCTTACCCCTGTTGCGGCACATCATCCTGGAGAACAGCAAGTCGTCCACATACAAACTGGCGCTGCTCCGGGTACTGGCCCGGATCGCGAACAGTTCGCTGGGGCTGGTCCGTGCGGACGAGGACGAGTTCGTGCAGGTGCCTTTGGGGTTAGTCGGCCTTTACTGGTTGCGGCAGTTCAAGCCGTTGCTTGCGGCCAACTTGCCCCAGATGCCGAGCCATGAGCAGCCCCTTGAAGGCCTCGGGTTTGTGAGACGGGCTTACCGGGAGATCCAGGGGGTGTCACACCTCGATTTGCGGGTTGCCGCCCGGTTTGAGGGCGCCACCGCGAAATGGGTCCATGAAGCCGTCAAGAATGTGGTCGACAACCTTAAAGTGATGCCAATTAAATACACATCCTACCCGGACCACCGCCGGGTGTTCGGGGTGACGGCGCCCGGAAAGGGCCGGCCACGCCTGGTGACCGGTCTGGAGCTCGATGGCGATTACCTGTCCGGCTTCGGTTACCTGCGGGTTCCCACCAATATCTGGAAGGCGCTGACCCGGTTCAACATCTGGATCGAACCGGCATTGATTGCTGAATGGGTCCGGATCATGAAGGGGTACGCGGCAGGGCAGGACCGGCAAATCCCGGAAGAGACGTACGCGCAGGCGATGCGATGGTCGGACCCGCAACGCGACACGGAGTTCGCGCGCAGGATCGCCTTGGAGCGTCTCCAGGAGGCCCCGCTGTTCTGCGTCTGGAGCGGCAAACGGCTAACGCCGCAGAACCTCGACATCGACCATTGTTTTCCCTGGTCGGCATGGCCCTGCGATGATCTCTGGAACCTGTTGCCGGCCGATCGTAAGGTGAACCAGCGCGACAAGTCGGACCGGGTGCCATCAGCGGATCAGCTCCGCGTTTCCCGGGATCCCATCCTGCAATGGTGGGAGGACGCATACCTGGCCCATTCAAGCGAAGTAGTGGCACACCGGTTCCTGAATGAGGCGGCGGCATCCTTGCCCGGCGTCTCCGGCTTATCGGGCGCCGATGAGGTTTACGACGGGGTCACGCTGCAGCGGATACGCCTGAGCCACGACCAGCAAATCCCCGAGTGGCCCCACAAACGGTGATCGGCGGCTTTGACGTGTTCGCCAAGAGCTTCGCGGGGCCGGGACGCAACCGGGCTCGGCCCACCGTTGGGGTGAAACAGGGCCCGGATCAATCATCTACTCTTTGGGTTTTTCTGATGGCGGGGGGAAGAGTTCAGACAAAACTCGGGAAATCTTTTTCAGGGTGCGATGGACGTTGAGTTTCCGCTTGAATAACGCCGGTTCGACGTTGAGCGTGATGCCCGGCAACTCTATTGTGACATGATATCTGTCGTAACGGCCAGGCAAAGGCCCGCGTCACGGCGGTCACGCGGGCTCCGCGCCGGAACCGGCATCCTCTTCCCGATCGCGGGCGAGCGCTTCGCACGCGCCGAGATACCACTCCTCGCAGACCTGGCCATAATGGCAGCCGAGTTCCGGGTAAATGTCGGAGTCAACCCGGGTGAAATCTCGAAGCCCTTCCAGGTCGCTGCCGCAGTCGAGGTTACACAGGTTAAAGGACAGAACGAATCCCAAGCGTCTCCATTCCGGGTCGGCTCCTCCCTGTTCAACGTCATCCAGGAACCGGATGAACTCGCTCAGGGAGAAGGGCCGGCGGGAACCCTTCTGCGGCAACTCGTATTCAGTCTCGTACTCGTCACTGACGCGGTACAGGATCCGGGAACCGGCAGGCCGGGCCCGAATGCTGATGACGTCACCGGTGGTCGATGCCAGTTCGATCCGGGCAATCTCAACCTCACGGCGCCGGTAGCGTGGCAGGTACTCCCCGCCCATGAAGGTGGGATGGATCCGGCCGAGGCCGTCACGGTCCTCTTCGCCAAGTTCATCGGCCAGAAGCGTCGGGTCCAACTGATCTAGCCGGCCCTCCGCGTGATAGGCGCGGATCATTTCCCGGCGGTTCCGGCCCTGGACGTTGCGCAACGCCGCATTGAGGGGGTCGCTGGGCGGCGCCCAATAGGAGGCAGGCCTAAACGAATAGTCAATGCCCGGATAACGTTTGAAGGAACTCATGGTTTTCAGGTCTCTCTCAAATAGGTTTTTGTTAGTCTTTGAGAGCACCCGGAGCGCAGGTAATAAAAAACCGCCGGCCTGCATCAGGCGGGCGGTTGGCATTACCAACTGGAGACTTTTTGTTTGTTTACCCGCTTGGGCGGGTCACATCCGAGGTCCCCTTGAGGGCCTCGCAGGCACCTTGGCGTCTCCACCGCCAGGTTGCCGTGTCCGGTTTCCCGGACCACTCCTGATGCTCGACTAACAGGATGCCAGGACCCGTGCAAGATGCCAAGGCAGATTTCAGATCAGGATAACAGCGAATTTACATTTCCTGGTGGAGATTATGTAATTTTCAGCACACTTCAGACGAGGCCTCGGGACCGATGGAAGATAGGCAATAAATGGCCGTCCGGATCGCCCGACCTGTAAACGTTGAGATCATCGACGGGCGCTGCCTACCCTATCCGGGGAAACCGGCCAATGCCGTCATTCATGCGCAGGTGCCCGTGCCCCTGAACCTTCGATTTAATCGCGAGCAGATACGGCCGATAATGCCATTCGCGACCGGTCCGCGTGCGGCGCGGCAAAGGGCGGCAGTTGCGTGTAACGGCGCCGGTATTCGTCCTTCCTGGTGGCAATCCAAGACTTAAAGGTGAACAGCTTATTTTCGCGCTTGTGGCGGCATTGCTCGAAAGAGGCAAAGCCGGAGGAAAACTTCTTTTCTGAATTGGTGGCAGAAGCATTCAGGACGCATCCTGAGTTACTTTACCGGTGGCTGGACAAAATCCGGGTGCAGGACATCCCTCGTGCCGGTAGTTTGGAGGTCACGGTTCAGGAACACGCCGAGATAGCGCCGGATCGATCGGGGTTCTACGATATTTTGATCCGCATCCAACATGACGCGGGCGTGCACCTGATCGTCATCGAATCGAAGCTCGACTGCCCGCTTAAGCGCGAACAACTACGCGATTATCAAAACGAACTAACCAACCGCATGGCCAAGGATCCCGGCGTAACCGCCACGCTGATCTGCGTCACCCGCGATTTTGAGAACATAGATCCGCCCGACGGAAGAGCGCAGTTCATTCAAACGAGGTGGGAATCCTTTTACGAAATCCTTGAAGATTTTCTACAAGCCAACCAAAGCTACCTCGCTGACCAGACGTACCGCTTTATCAGGGAACATCACATCGCCACACCTGTGAAAATCACGCGCCCGCACCTTGACGCACTGGTAAATTTTGGCTCCTGCGTACAAATGCTTGATGCCGTCTTTAATTCAGACATCCAGAATAGATTTCGGGAACTCGGCGGCCGCATGTTGACGCGCCCGAACCAGCGCATACGCTCGTTGCTTGCAGGCTGGTTATACGGCCTGCGCTGCCACCACGGTGACTGGAAACTCGGATTCCATCTCGGGTTTTGGCATGGATACCCCGCGCGGGGCGTTGTGTATGCCGGAGGGATCATTTGCTTGAACGGTCAGACGCCGGAGGATACACGGACGAAGATGCTATCGGCCGCAAGGGCTTGTCTGAACGGGGGAAGCGCTTGGAAACCTCTAGACGCGCCGAACTATTTTGCCACCGATCCGGGGTTCATCTGGGCGCAACCACTGGAGGATGCACTTGCAAAGGCAAATAACGCCGACGGCGTGCGCGGCGTCCTTCAACCGGTACTAAACTCGATGAGGCAGTTTAAGGATGAATTCTCTTTTCCGGGTTTCAGATGGGATAAAGACTCCCAGGACGAGCTCCAGGGCGAACTGTCCGAAGGCGTCTGATCGTGGTTAGGAATTCATACTGTCCAAGATCATGTGCATTCGCCGCGTCTTTTCTGCTGTTCGCATCGCTCAGATCCGCAGACGGCTTGCGGATACCTTATCGCAAAAGACCCCTTCATTCTCATGTCGTTTCACATAATGACCAAACCGGACCCATATACGCATTGGATCCGGGCCGGCAAACTGCTTGCAGGATAATACCATCTCGACGGCCATGGAGCTATAATCTTGTCTTCCTCCCCAGCTCCTCCCGCCGGAATTCTACCGAAATGATTGTCTAAACGGTATGAGTCCCTCAAGCCGCTTCGCGGTCCTCGCTACCAGCCGTTGGGCAATCGCGCGCAGCCTGAACGATCGTCATCAGTTTCGCCTCTATCCCTTTGGACAGACGAATGATCCCGAGCTCTTCCGCCGCGGCGGCGATGCACTCTGCATCGGTCAGGCCACCGTCCACCAACGCCGTAGCGAGGCCGACCAATTCCACATCGGGGATGTCCTCCAGCGGGCGGACGCCGGGAAGCGCTCGCCGAAATGGAATGCTCCCGCTGGGGTGTAAACCGGCCGGCCAGATAACGAAGGCGTCGCCTTGGACCGTGCGCTCGCACCTGGGATCGACGGCATCCAGAACGCGACCGCGAATCCGGCTGCCGCACTGCTTAAATCCGTGGGCGCGGGCCAACCGCTTGATCAGAACACGATCCAAAATCGGTCCTTCCGCTTCCACCACATGGGCGACCATGGCGCGCAAAGTCGGCCCATAGAGGGGGTCGTGGAACCGGGGCGCGAGCGGAACGAATCCGGCGGCCGGGAGGTCGGCGGGTTGGTACTCTTGAGTTGAGGAGTCCAGCGGTTCCTTTGGCAAACGCGCGTAAACCACCGACCCAAGAGCGGCAGCCGGCGGATCTGCGGGCAGCGCTTCCTGAGGGGTGCTGCCGGAGAGGCGCGTGGCGTTCCCTTCCGGAACCTCGGCTGAGGCAACGTCCGCTTCCGCCTGGTTCTGGTCCCGTTCAGAGGCGGCGGATACAACCATCTCGCACGCCTTGTTCTTACATGCTGCACGATCCTCCGCCAGGTCCGCCTGCAGTTTGGCGTCCAACCGTTCGCACGCAGCCTCGGCGTCTTGCCACCATTCAGTGCTCCAAATCCGGCGGATCCGCCAACCCATACCCGTGAGAATCCCTTCCCGGAGCCGATCCCGGTCTCGGGCGGTGGCTTGACGGTGGTAGGTTGCGCCGTCGCATTCGATCCCGGCGAGGTAGCGTCCGGGTTCGTCCGGGTGAACGACGCCGAAGTCGATCCGAAACCCCGAAACCCCAACCTGCGGGTGAAGGGTCCAGCCGCGTCTCTGCAAGGCTTCCTGAACGGCGTCTTCGAACGGTGACTCGGTCTCGCGCCCGGTCGGCGCCGATGACTGGGCCAAGGCAGCCGGCCCACGCTGCGAGTACTCCAGAAATGCTTTAAAGTCAGTGATGCCCCGGTTTCCAAGCCGCACGGCGTCGATCATTTCGGGACGCAACGTCGCAAAGACCAGCATCTCGGCCCGGGCTCGGGTTACGGCGACGTTCAACCGTCGATGGCCGCCCTGACGGTTGAGCGACGAGATGGTTGAGTGGACGCGCCCTGCGCCATCCGGACCGACTGCAACGGAAAAGATGATGAGGTCACGCTCGTCGCCCTGCACGTTTTCCAGATTTTTGACGAAGACCGGTTCGTGCCAGCGTTCCGTCTGGAAAAAGCTTTCCAAGGCCGGGTCCTGGCGGCGCTCAGCGTCCAGAAGGTTTTCGATCAGGCGCTGCTGTTGAGCGTTGAACGTGACGACGCCCAGCGAGCGTTTCTCGCGGACGAATGCCGGGTCCCGGAGCCTGCGGACGACTTCGGCCGTGACCTGACGCGCCTCTTCCCGGTTGACCCGGGCACCGCCCCGTTCGTAAACCCCGCCCGGCACGTGCACGTAACGGACGGCACGGTCGGCGGTGACCGCTGATGGAAACGTGACAAGCTCGCCGTTGTAGTAACGTTGATTGGAAAAGGTGATCAGGCTCTCGTGCCTGCTCCGGTAATGCCACCTGAGGGAGCGTCGGGGAACGTTTGCGGCCAGGCATTCGTCCAGGATACTCTCCTGGTCGCCCTCTTCTTCGGCGTCGTCCGCCTCTTCGAACGTGCGTTCGCCAAAAGTTGCCGGCGGCAACTGCTCGGGGTCTCCGACGATCAGTGCCTGGCGACCTCGGGCAAGCGCGCCGATGGCGTCCCAGACGGGGATTTGTGATGCTTCGTCAAAGATCACGAGATCAAATAAAGGCGCGTCCGCCGAAAGGTATTGCGCCACCGAGAGCGGGCTCATCATGAGGCAGGGCGTCAGGCGGACCAAGGCATTCGGGATTTTCTCGAAAAGCCGCCGCAGCGGTAAGTGCCTTGCCTTCTTCTGTAATTCCCGCGACAGGACGCCCCACTCCGGATCTTTGCCGAAGTCGTTCGGATCAGGCACGCCGCATCCCAGCTTGGCCTGAAGCATTCTTGTCGACAGCCGTTGGACCGCAGCGTCTGCCTGCTGAAAGCGAGCGAGGAGGTCTTCGTGTCGTTCCGGAAAGAATTTAGCCAAGGCAGGTTCCTCAGCCATAACGCCTTCCACCCACCAACGCGTATAGACGGTCTCCAACACGCTCGTGACCTCGTCGGGCCGGATCATTCCTGCGGCGAGCGCTCGGACAACCGAACCGAAACCTGCGGCGGACACCCGGCCCGCTGCCTCGTTCCAATAAAGCCATCCCGGCGCCTTGGACAGCGCACCCTGCCAGCGCACGAGGGTGGCGCGCGTGCAATCCGCCCACGGCTCAGGTAGGGTAGGATCGGCGCCCACCAGGTGGCAGAGGCTGCTCCAGGCTCCGTTGAACGCTTTCCAATAGTCGGGGAGGGTTGAGAGGTTACCCGCTACATCGGACTGCCATCGGGTAAAAAGCAGTGCGGGAGACCATCCGTTGCCCCCCTCCGGCAGCGGACGCGTCGGGAGCGCAGCCAGCAATCTGGTGGCCGCGGCTTGCAGCTCAAGGGCACGCCGAAGGGGTGCAAGGTCGGTCTTCAGGCCAGCCCATCGGTTGCCAAACACCGCCTTCAGCGTCGTCAAATCCCTAGCGTGTTGGTCTAAGAGCCGGCGTTCCGCCAGAATGCTCAGGTCAGGCCCCAGGTCTGCGGGCAACGGACCTGAGGCGTGGCCGGCGAGGACCTTTCGAACGGCGTTCCGCGTGAAAATACGGGAAAGAATAAAGGCCTTCCCGGCGGCCGACCAGCGGGTGGTCAGGGCCTCGACATCAATCTCGAGCACCGTCGGTTGGTAACTGCCTTGCAACCGGCCTGCGAGGCTCGTGTCATGGGCTTGCAATCGGGAGAGCTCGACCATCTCCCGATCGAGATTGGCATCAGGCGCGCTCGGCACCTGCGCAAGCAGTTCCGCCTCCCGTCCACTGCAACCCCCCAAGGCCACGCAGAAGTCCGTCAACGCCACAACGCCGGCGCACCCGGCCGGTTTCGGCAACGCGAGGCCGGTGACGGCGGCGTCAACGGCCCGATCAAGCTGATCCAGAGCGCCGAGCGCGGCAGTCAGGTGTTTGTGTACCTCGCGATTCCATGCGGGAGAAAAGGCGCGCGCACCCCACTCGCGCAAGGGGTGATTCGCGAAATCGCCGACGATCCGAGCCGCAGCCGTGAGTTCCCGGCCGAGTTCTGTGGTGTCCGGTCCTTCCGCGTTTGGACCGGCTCCAGGCATTGGGTGCGCGAAAGTGAGATTTTCGTACAACCCGCGACGGGCGACCAAACGACCGAACGCCCGGTACGGCGTGTCGCCGTTTGGCCAGGTCCGATGCAATGCTCGGACAAACCCGTTAAGTTCCTCTCGCAGTTTCGCCAGTTCTGCGGTCGCCTTCGGCCAGTCGGGTACCGGCGGCAGTTTGCCTTTTAGCCACGCCTGTTTGAGCCGGGCGAGCACCAGCGATTTCTGCGCTTTGTTCGAGTGGAGCTCAAGCGCGCGGTCGCCCAGGCCGATATCGCACAAGCGTCGTTGGACGACCTCCAGAGCCGCGGTTTTCTGGGAAACAAACAGGACGGTCTTTCCTTCGGCCAAGCATTGCGCGATGACGTTGGTAATGGTCTGGCTCTTGCCGGTGCCGGGCGGTCCGAACAGGACGAAGTTCTTGCCGGCGGAGGCTGCGAACACCGCTGCAAGCTGGGAAGAATCGGCCGGAAGCGGCGCAAACACATTCTGCGGCGGGTAGGTACGGTCGAGCTCCTCCGGCCGCGGAAACGCGGCGCCATCGGCGAATGCGACGCGGGGCGTGTCGATGAGGTGGCGCACCAAGGCGTTCTCCTTGAGCTTGTCCGCACGCTCCTGGAGGTCACACCACATGAGGTGCTTGGTGAACGAAAAGGTCGAGAGCGAAATTTCCTCGCTAACTTCCCATCCGTGGAAGTCGCGGGTTCGCTGCCTGAAGGTGTGCAGGATCTTTGGAACATCGAGTCCGGAGAGATCCCTCGGGAGTTCTCGTTCCAGTTCCGGGATCTCCAAACGAAAATCCTGACGCAACATTTCCATGAGCGTCGGATTGAGTTGGGGCTCGTCCTCATGTGAAGCCAAGCGGAAACCATCCAGCACGCTTTTGCGCTCCAGGGCTACGGGAACCAGAAGGATGGGTGCCCGGCATTCTCGGCTGCCTTTGGTTTCACACCAACGCAGAAAGCCGAACGCGAGGTAAAGAACGTTGGCGCCACCTTCTTCAAACGCAGTCCGCGTCTTGCGATAAAGTTCCGTGAGTCGGTTTTCGAGATCATCTGAGCCGGTATCGGCGAAGAGTTCGCCGCGTTCAAACGCCAACTGCGGCGGGTCTTTCTCGTTAGCTGCTGCAGCCGTTCCTGAGTAACGGGGCGGCGGGACCGGGTCAGACGAACTGGCACTCGGGGACGCGTCGGGGAGAGACCGGATTTTGAACTTTTTGCCTGCCGCAAGCGCATCTTCCAGTTCGGAGGCGTCCGGACAGAAAAGGGTGACCGACCCGGTGCCCCTGCCGAAGTTGAGCAGCTTGTTGCGCAGGGTCAGGTCCAGGAGCCGGCGCTTCCAAGATTCGAGGCGATCGGCCCCCGTGAGCACCGGACGTTCCGGCGCCGGCCCGTCTTCCAGGAAAGTTGGAGTGGGATCAAGGGTCAGCTCCGGGCGGGGCGCCTCCCTTGACGGGTCGTTTGACGCTTCGCCTTCCAAAGCGTGGCGGTCGCCAAGTTCAAGCGGGCGAATCCCGGATCTTCTGGCGGCCGCTACGTCTACCGCCAACTGAAACGGCGCCGGAGCCCAATGCTCCAGGTGCGTTCCACCGATCCGGAGGGCTTCCGTGAATCGAACGGGCTCCTTTTCGGTGAGCAACGTGCTCTCGATCAGGATCAGTTCTTGCAGATCACGTCTCTTGCGCAGAGCCTGCACATCCCAGACCACGGGAACATCATTGTCGAAAGGCTGGAGCGCCACGCCGACAAAGGCATGCCCTTGAACCAGGATCAGAGCCGAATACAGCCCGGCTTGCTCAAAGCAGGAGGCCAGGAGTACGCTTGTGTCCAGACAAGTGCCGACCCGATGCTCAAGCAGGTCACCCGGGCTGCGTACCTTCTGGCCTTCCTCTTCGAAGCTGGCCGGAGGGTAAACGTAGGTGAGTCCCAGTTCGGATACAGCGGCCCAGATTGCTTCCGCGATCTCCCAAACCCGCGCTTTGCGGCCGCTGCCATACCCATCAATCCCGGTCGGGCGGCCCGCCTCGGCGAGTTTACCGGATGCCCGGTGCAGGAGGCTGTCGATGGCCGGCTCATTGGGCCGGACAAAGGCCGCGAGGAGTGCGGGCGCAACCCTCGCTCCAGTCCAGTGCGAGGGCGGCAGGAGTCGGACGTCGGCGCTGAAGTGGGTAGCCTCAGCGCCGTTTGCGGAAATCGTAAGCGTAAACGAACCGACTAATCCCTCGGTCAAGCGCCCCAGGAACCCTGCGTCGAGCCGAACGTGGATTACTGGTAAATCTTGCCGGCGGCCTCGGGAGAGTTGGTCCAATCGCCAAGTCTCGGGCCGCAGGAACGGCGGGTCGCTTGTCAAGGTGACCACGACGTCGTGGAGGTCACTGGTGCTCTCAAGCGCAAGCTCGGCCAGAAACGGGACCGCGTTCTGGTGGAACGCGGCGCTCACGGTGCCGGCATAGATGCAATGAATCCGGACAGGCGTTTGGGGCGAGGTCGACTCGTTGGCAGGAGGGCTCAAGTTTGAGGCGTCGGACGGCATTCGTAAACTCCGAGAGGGATCGGCAGTCTGCAACAACACTTGAGCCGCGTCGAACACCGGAAAAGGCTGGTTCGCACGCGGCGATCACGGCAGGAGCGAGGGCAACCGAAAGGTGCCATGTTAGCACTTTCAATGAAACGGCAGCCTGCAAGAAGAAGGCGGAGGGTGCCATCTCCAAACTTTCAATACACCGGTTTTGAGGTTGATTGAGCGGCTCGTTGCGCGAGTGAGACGGCCAGAACGGGTGGCCGGTGGCATTGCTTGCTGCGGCCGACCGAGCCGGTTTTAGCCCCGAAGGGCGGCAGAACCTAGCTCAGGGTTTACCCTACTGCCATTTAGTTAAGGGCGAGAGGGGATGCTTTCGTCCCGCAGGGACGGCTGATCGTAGGCAGGGGCTTCAGTCGCTGTGCGGGCGTTCTCCAGCGGTTGAGGTGCCCTGCCAGCTTTACACCGATAATACCGTATAAACGGTCTGGGCCCAACGGACCGGCAGAACATAGCCCAGGGTTTACCCTGGGAACGCACCCGTCCCCGATCGAGCCCTGAAGGGGCGGAAGAACCCGCGAGCGACGCCTTCTGCCGCCCCTTCAGGGCTGGATCGTGATTTTACGGTTACCCAGGGTGAAACCCTGGGCTATGTTCTCCCGGCCCGTTGGGCCTAAGACCAATTCAACCAGCTACGGAGCATCATCCGGCGGCGACACCCCCCTCCAGCCGGCATTCTACCGAGATAGCTGCCTGAATGGTATTGGATTAGCCGTCCCTCCGGGACGAAGACCACGCCCGGCCTGCCGGCCCTTAACTAAATGGCAGTGGGGTTTACCCTGAGCTAGGTTCTGCCGCCCTTCGGGGCTAAAACCGGCTCGACCATCCTGAGAAGGGGTGTATTCCGAGGCCAAGAGGGCCTAGCGGCCTGTCTATCTTCGGAGGACCGCCGCACTAACATCAGGTGCCCGTCCGGGGCAAAAACCGGTGTAAGTTTACACGCGTTCCAAGCGGAAAACGGAGGGAAACCGCGGCCAGACTCGGCGCGCGAACGCCAGCCATTCAGGAGCGGTCGGCCACAACCGGTCGCGAAGCTGCAATCTCCTTGGCGGGCGGAACCCCGTGCTTCCCGGCTTCGCCTCGATGACTAACTTTCTCGACCAGGTAAAACATCACCGGAATCAGAAAAATCGCGATCAGCGTCGCGGCCAGCATGCCGCCAATGACGGTCGTTCCGAGAATCTGGCGGGACGCCGCGCCCGACCCGGCGGCCGCCCATAGCGGCACGCAGCCCAGGATGAATGCAAACGCGGTCATCAGGATCGGGCGAAGCCGCAGGCGCGCCCCCGTCAACGCCGCCTCCAGGACAGGCGCGCCTTTGTCGTACTCGGCCCTGGCAAACTCAACGATCAGGATCGCATTCTTTGCCGCCAGGCCGATCAGCATCACCAAGCCGATTTGCGCGTAGACGTTGTTTTCGAACATCACTGAACTCTGGCCATACACGTCGGCTTGGAACAGCCTCCCCATCAGCGCCACAAAAGCCCCAAGCACGGCGATCGGCGTGCACAACAGGACACTGAACGGCAACGACCAGCTTTCGTATTGAGCCGCCAGAATCAGGAATACGAATAGAAAAGACAACCCAAAGATCACGGCCGGCGACACCCCCTTTTGCGCCTGCTGTTCCTGAAACGACATCCCGAGATAGTCATACCCCATCTCTTTCGGCATGGTCTTGGCGAACACGTCTTGCAGCGCGGCCATCACTTGGTAGGAACTGACACCTTCCTTACCCGTGACGCTCAACTGCGCGCACCGGTGCATGTTGTAACGCATCGTGAACTCGGGCCCCATCCGCCGCTCGATCCTGACGACCGACGAAAGGGGGACCGGATCGCCTGCCTTGTTGCGCACATAGAACTGTCCGACGTCTTCGGGCTTGGTGCGAAAGGGTCCATCCGCTTGCACATAGACCTGCCATTGCCGTCCGAAACGATTGAAATAATTGACGAACGAGCCGCCCATGAACACCTGCACGGCCTTATACACGTCCGACAATTCAACCCCTTGTTTCAGGACTTTATCCTGATCGACGTTGAGGTAAAACTGCGGAACGCTCGGCAACCAGGTCGTTAAAACACGGGCAAGCTCCGGGCGCCGCTGCGCTGCTTCAATGAAGCGGCGCGTTTGTTGCGCCAGGAAATCGACCGGCATGCCTGCCCGGTCTTCCAAAACAAAGGTCACGCCCCCGGAGGATCCGATCCCCGGGATAGACGGCGGCGGGAAAACGAACGCGATCCCGTCGGGGATCTTCCCAAGCGCCTCATCCGCATTCCTTATCATCGCCCGTAACTGCTCCTCCACGGCCGTCCGCTTTTCCCAGGGTTTAAGGGCCACAAAGAAAAAGCCGTTGTAGGTGGTGCTGACGCCGCTGAGCATGCTGTACCCCGCGATCGCCGTCACGTCTTGCACGCCGGGCGTGCTCCGGAGGATGTCCGACACCCGTTTGCAAGCGGCGTCGGTCCTTTGCAGGGACGCCGTTTCGGGCAACGAGAGGTTAGCAAAAAGGTAGCCTTGATCCTCGGTGGGAACGAACCCTTGCGGGATCTTGCCGCCAATCCAACCGGTCGCGAGCAGGACCAAAGCCAGAAACAAAAGGCAGAAAAGACCGCGCCGCATCAACCGGCGGCAGACGCTCACGTAACCGTTGGTTGCCGAGCTGAAGGCTTTGTTGAAGGCCTTGAAGAAAAGGCTTAAAGGGCCTCGGCCGGCTTCCTTCTTCGGCCGCAGCAGCAGCGCCGCAAGCGCCGGGCTCAACGTCAGGGCATTGAAGGCCGAGAAGATCACCGATACGGCGATGGTGACCGCGAACTGCTGGTAAAGCCGGCCGGTGATGCCGGGGATAAACGCGGTCGGGACAAAAACCGCCGCGAGAATCAGTGCGGTGGCAATCACAGGGCCCGTGACCTCTTCCATCGCCTTAACGGTGGCGTCTCGCGGCGACAACCCGTTTTCGATGTGGTGTTCGACCGCTTCCACCACCACGATTGCATCATCCACGACCAAGCCAATGGCCAAGACGAGGCCCAGCAGCGATAACGTGTTGACCGAAAACCCGAGCAGAGGAAACAGCGCAAAGGTGCTGACCAGCGACACCGGCACGGCGCACAGCGGAATCAACGTGGCCCGCCAGCCTTGGAGAAAAATAAACACCACGATGATGACCAGGATCATGGCCTCGGCCAACGTTTTGTAGATTTCCTGCATCCCGGCCGTCACCGCCAGTGTGGTGTCCAGGGCGATGGAATAGTCAAGTCCGGAAGGAAACCGCTCTTTGAGTTGCGCCATCAACTGCCGGACGCCCCTGGCCGCATCGACCGCGTTGGAGCCGGGCAGTTGGTACATGGCGAGCACCGCGGCCGGCTTGCCGTTGAAGGTGCTGGTCATCGCGTACGTCTGGGCACCTAACTCAACCCGCCCGACGTCTTTGACCCGTACGTACGCACCGTCCGGCGTCGCCCGGATCACGACGTTACCGAACTGCTCCTCGGTCACCAACCGTCCCTGCGCAAGAACCGTGTTGGTGAAGGCTTGCCCGGGCGGGACGGGTTCGCCGCCAACCTGTCCCGCCGGGTTGACGGTGTTCTGAGCAAGGATGGCCTGTTCGATTTCCGGGGTAGTAATGTTGAGCGCGGCAAGCTTGTTCGGGTCCACCCAGATCCGCAACGCGTATTGCCCGGCTCCAAAGACGCTGACGCTCGCAATGCCGGGCACCCGGAGAATGGGATCATTCAGGTTGATGTAGGCGTAGTTCGCCAGGAATTTGGAATCAAACTGGCCGGTGGGGGAATATAAAGAAATGACCATCAACGGTGCGGCGGTCGATTTTGCCACGGTCACCCCGTAATTCTTGACGCTGGAGGGTAACTGTGACTCGGCCTGCGACTCGCGCATTTGCGTCAGCACCTGGTCGATGTTGGAGTCGGTGGTCAGATCGAAATCGACCGTGAGCTTCATGGCCCCGTTGCTGGCGTTCAGGGAATACATGTAGTTCATGTGATCGACGCCGCTCATCTGCTGTTCGATAGGCGTGGCGACCGACTGCTCCACCGTCAAGGCGTCCCCGCCGACGTACGTGGCGCTCACCGCGATTTCAGGCGGGACAATGTTGGGGTATTGCGCCACCGGCAGGCTCAGGAACGAGACCACCCCGACGATCACCATGACGATGGAAATCACCATGGCCACGATCGGACGATGGATGAAGAATCTGGCCATGGAGTCTCTCCCCCGGAGCTAGGATTGGCCCGACGGCGGGTTCTTCTCTGAACCAGCTCCGGCGCCTTCGGCCTCCGGTTGTCCCGGGTACGGCTTGGCCGAGACCTGCATCCCTTGGCGGACCTTTTGGAAACCTTCCACCACCACCTTCTCACCCGCTTTGAGGCCTTCAGTCACGACGATTAAGCGGCCGTAGACCGGCCCGGCTTTCACCGCCCGGATCTCCGCCTTGCCGTCCGGGTGGACGACCACGACCTGGTCACCGCCCTGTAGTTCCGAGATGGCTTCCTGCGGAATCAACAGCGCGTTCGGGATCGTCCGGACCTCGGCACGCGCCCACACGTATTGCCCGGGTCGCAACGTCAGGCCGGGATTTGGGAAGTTAACGGCGATCTGAATGGTCCCCGTCTTTGGATCGACCTGGCGGTCTACAAAAGCGAACTTGCCTTTGTGCGGGTAGACGCTGCCATCCGGCAGGATGAGTTCCACTTGCTCCGGACGCTCGGCCTCCGGCACGCTCATCATCTGCTTCAAGCGGTCGGCGAACTCCCAATAGTTTTGCTCGCTGATGGGGAAATAGCACCGGATCGGCTCGATTTGGGATACGGTCGTCAACGCCGAGTTACTCCCGGTGCCGACCAGATCCCCGATCTGCGCCTGCGCCTGGCCCGCGATGCCGTCCAGCGGCGAAATGATCTTCGTATAGTCCAGGTTCAGCTGAGCTTCGTCCACCGCCGCCTGGGCCGCCGCCACTTTGGCCAAATCCGTTTGATAGGTCTGCGTCTGGTTGGTGTACTGCTCCTCAGAAATGACTGCGCCCCGCCACAGTTCCTTTGCCCGCTTGGCCTGCAGGTCTGATGCAAGCAAATTTGCCTTGGCCTCTTGGAGTTGGCCGTTGGCTTGAGCCAGGGCCGCCACGAACGGCCGGGGATCGATTTCAAACAGCAGATCGCCTTTCTTGACGTAACCGCCCTCCTGGTAGGCGCGTTTCTGTAGATACCCGGTCGCGCGCGCCCGGACGTCGGCATTCTCGGACCCGTTGAGCGTGCCAACCCACTGGCGAATAAAGGGAACCTCTTTCTGGATGACCTCCGTAACAAGAACCTCAGGAGCGGCGGCAGCCTGCTCCGGGGACGGCCGTTTCTCGCACGAACTGAAGGCGATCAAAAATGAAAGCGAGAACGCTACCCTGCCGATGGAAACGAGTGCCTTCATAGTGATTGTCCGACCGAATGGGGCCCGTGTTTTCATGGAATCGACGTCGGTGCAATCCTCTAGATTGGGACACGGTGAGGACATCCACCGGCAGCAAGGGTCACCCCCCCGCCGCAGGCACCAACCCGTTCTGCGACAGAGAGTAACATAGCCGGTCGGCCGTGTCTATCAGACCTTAGTCCAATGCTAAGGCGTCACGTCCGTACGCCCACCCCGACAAACGCCCGCCCCGGCGGGGCGGGCGTTTGTCGGGGTGGGCGTACGGACGTGACGCCTTTGGAGGGCTGGATGGCGGGGGAAACGCCTTCCCAGGGTTCCACCCCGCTGCCATTTAGTTAAGGGCCGCTGGATGGGGGCGCTTTGGTCCCGAAGGGACGGCTGAGGTTAGCCAGGGACTTCAGTCCCTGGACGGGGCATTTAAGGGGGATCGCGTCCCGTCGGGACGCCTGAAACGCTGCCCCGTGGCGTGCCGGCTCCCAAACGGCCAGCCAAACCCGGCGCGACCCTCGGCGACGAACACCCGAACGGCGCCCCACCGTTGAGGCCCGCCTGGCCCGGCGCACGCCTTCAGGCGTCCCGATGGGACGCAACCCCTGGGGGACGCCTTCACAGGCACAGGCACTAAAGCTACCTGCCTAACCTCAGCCGTCCCTCCGGGACGAAGGCAATACCCGGCCTGCCGTCCTTAACTAAATGGCAGTGGGGTTCTACCCTGGGCTAAGGTCTCCCGGCCCGTCGGGCCTAAACCGTTTATACGGTTCAACAGGTGTAACGCTCGCAGGGCGCCTGGGAAGGACGACAAGATTTTACCTCTATCGCCGTCGAAATGGTATTCCGGCCTACGTACTTTGCCCTAGCAGCGCGACGTGAAGTCCCTCCTTGCCAGCCTCGGGGTAGATTGCTTCATACCTATATTGCTCCTGCAGATCCGGACGCGCCCACACTTCGTTGTATTTACTCCGGTAGTTGAAGTGCAGGGACGGCCGGCTCGCGCCGTCCTTGTTCCGACCGTATTTGATAATCCGCGCGATCGCCTCGCGGTCCGGATGGCAAAAGTGATTGCCGTTGGTTGAGACAAGGTACCGAGGGCAATCGAGGAGCTCAAGCAGTTCAGTGCTCAGGTTGTTCTGGCTTGCGTGGTGCGGCACCTTGAAGGCATCCAGCTTCAGCTTCGAGCCGGCCATGCCACGACGTTGCTGCAGCAGCATCCGGACAGAAGCCGCCAGGACAGGGGCATGCGCATCGGCACCGAGGAGGACGCTTGCGCCCTCAAACTCCGCCAGGACGGCTATACTCGAGCCATTCGGAACACCGGCGTCGCCGGCAAAGGCTGAATCAGCCAGTTGATCAACGTCGGTAGAAGATGACGGCTTTCCCCTTAGGAATTGACTGTAGTCGACTCGGGAGCCAGGCTCCAGGCCGTAACGTTTCAGTTCACGCGTCCACGCCGGAGCCAGTTTCTTCAACTGCGCCGGCGTCGGCGACAGCAAGGTGAGTCTCATGCCTCCGGGCAGCGTGTATTCCGGGAGTTCGTCACCGGCCACGACGATAGTTCCCCCGTCCAACCACCGGTTCCACGGGAGCTCAAACTCCTGAATCGCGGTTGAAAAGATCTCGCCTTGTCTTGCGCCGAGTTGTCCCGAGACGTGGCGCCAACCGTTAAACCAGACGTCGCCGAACTTCAACCCGCGTTTGATCGTTTTGAGGAACGGAAGCGCACCCCCGATATGATCCGAGTCGATGTGAGACATGATGAACAGCTCGAGCAGCCGCTCTTTCTCAGGCACCGCCTCGACGCGGCGGTTTAGCTCTTTGACCGCCCGCTGAGTACCGCAGTCGATCATCCATCGATGGGTAGACCGTTGATCACCGTACTCGATCCATAGGGCGTCCCCATGTTCAGCCGGGAGCATCTCGACCCGGAAGAATGGCGCGCCCCGGGATTTGCGAGGCGGTGGCGGGCTCCTACCGCTCGCCGATGGTCCGAGCGTGGGTGACTGGCTTGACTGGCTGCCGGCCGGCTCGCCAGGCTGCGCAGGCGCAACCGGTGCACTCGACCCTGAGGCCGCGGATCCGCCGTCCCCCGGAGGACTGGCAGGCCCAGGCGGCATTGATCCACCTCCACTCTCCGAAGGACCCAACGACGGTGGCGCCGTGGGATTGCCGGCCGGTCCGCCCCCCTTCCGGCGCAGGACTTTGACCAGATCTCCTGCCGTATGAATCAGACCGAACGATCCGTCCCATTCGGCGCAGCGCTGAATCCCTCGCTCAGCCAACCCCTGCTTGAAACGTTCTGTGCCCCACCAATTGACGTAGCGGTCGAATTGCCGTCGCGTGGACTGCACCGGAAACTCGTCGCCCCATGGATAGAACGCAACGAGTCTCCGGGCGTGTTCCATCGCCTCTTTGTAGCATTCCTCCTTTTGCGTCTGGCTCAGACCGGGTTTACCGAGCCGAAGCAACCACAGCTCGGCGAGGCTGCCCTGCGCCCATGCACGTTCTTCCTTCGTTGCATGCTCACGATACAAATCCGCACAAAACGTGGCTGCACTCCACCGCGCCTCGTCATTATCCTTTCCTAACACTACCGAGAGCGAAATGAACTGGACCAACACCCAATGTACGGTGGCGATGCGCTGCACCGCGCGTGCCTCGTTGACGAGCATGCCGCGCACCCCCTGGTCGTAGTAGTGCAACGCCTCCTCGAGCAGCTCGTATTCATCTCTCCAGTACCTGCGATCGTTTGAAGGGGTTTGCTCGGAAAGCGTAAATGCCGCCTGCGCCAAACGCTTAAGCGAGCTGGCCCGGAGACCAAGGCACTCGACGCCGTACTGCCCGTTCAATGGCAATCGCTCCACGACATTGTTGATATCCCTGTCACACTCTTCGAATGACGTGGTACTCGGCGCTTCTTGAGCAGCCTTTCGTACCGCAATGTCGATGCGCTCGAGCGCGGCGTTCATCGCCCGCCGGGTTTGGCGGTATCGCAGCGCATCCAACTGTTCGGACCACGTTTGGGGGAGCGCCTCGTAGACGACAAGACTCGCCCAGTCATGCCAAGTCGACGTGAAAAGAGCATGCAGCTTGCTACGCAACTGCTGGAGCAGCACGAGCGGATTCCTGCCCCAGAGAAGTCCCTTATAGAGGGTCTCGGCAAAGGGGATCGAGCCGTCTTTGCTGAGCGGAAACTGCGAGGCGACCACCAGAGGAATACCGGACTGATGCAGCGCATGCGCGAAGCTCGCGCCTGGAACGGCGACGGTGCCGACGTTGGCGCTGTCGCAGCTCGCGACGGTGACCACGGTAGGCCGGTGAATGCGGTTGTCGCCGACCGACGTCAGTGCGCAGGCAAATTGCTCGCCGGACACCACGTCGGCCGAGCCGTCGTCCGCACGAAGGACCAGGCCGAATGAATCGCGTGAGGTCTCGCTCAGGTCGCCATGAGCAAGGACATGAACATGCGTGTACTTGTGGTCATCGCATTCTCCCACGACTTGCGTCAGCGTCGGATTGATCAGGATCGTCAGCAAATCACCGTACTGTTCGCGGTCGGGGTCCTTCGAGCGCACGGGATCATCGCGGCGCGGGTATCGGAAAGGTTGAATCGCCTCCAGAAGCTTTTTTCGGTGATCTTCGTAAGGGACGTAATCCGGATCGCCGGCGATGAACAGGATGCGCGGCCGGTCCGGCCATACGACCCCTTCCGCCGATACCGTTCGGATGTTTCTGGTTATGCAGATCGGCGGGCGCGTCTGGATCGACAGACAACTCTCCCCGGTCACGGCAGGAGATACCGGCACTTTTGCGATTTCAAAGGGGAGGAGAGCCAGTTCAGACGGGGAGAGGGTGATGCGAAGATGGACAAGCGTGCTCGTGTGGTTCGGATCACTGGCCAGTGCACCCGGCAGCCCCGGAACAGACCCGAGAATTCTACCCATCTCCACACCGGTGGTGTGCAGCATCGCCTGGCGATCGGCAGGCGCGCCGGTTTCGTAACGCAACTCTCTCAGGCGTCTCTCGAAGGCCGCGTGTTCGTACGGCACCGAAACGACCCCGGCCCCGGAGTCACCCGAGATGGCAAGATATTCCGTGAGCGGCGACAGCAGCTGGTTGTGAGGAGGTCCTGCACGAAGAAACTCCACATGGACAAGCTTGATCTGAATGTCGCTGAGGGTTGAAGATTGCAGGGGACTATCCATAAGGCGGTAAGCTGGATTTCGGCGGGCTGCATAAACTTTGTACCAGAACCTCGTTGCCGAGCGCAGCTCAAAACAGTGGAGGGTCAATGCCTCGCTCGCGGAGAGTCAATTCTTAGTTGCCGGGCTTTGCTCACGAGCAAGTTCAACTCAAGATTTACGTCGATATCCTACCGTCCCGCCGGTGCGCCGGTTAGCCGCGGTGCTGCACTGGTCGAATTGGCGCCGGACTCACCAAGCCCAAGCGCAGTTCTTTCACTACAAAATCCGGAACGCCTTGAATGCCTTGCACCATCTGCGACTGTAATATTAAGCCGCCCGGCTCAGGTTTTGTCCAATTCTCACGGCGGAGGCCCTGGAAGTTAGGAAGGCCTTTGGAGGTAATCGATACAACAGCTCACGTCCCGGTTTGGCAGGGCGGCGAGGCGCTGGATTCACATTACCAATTTCGATCCTCCGTCCGATGCCGGCGGCGACGTGTGACAAGGGTGAAAAGGCTCTTGCATCGTTTGCAGGCGGCGTGCCCGGCGGATACATTTATCCTTATTGATATCGAGGATGCCGACGAGCTGATCAGGTACTTGCGCCAAACCGGGCGGATCGACCCGGATGAAACTCCGGGGCTTCGCGCCCTGCCGGGGGGCGTCTCAAATAAAACGATTTTGCTGCAGCGGCAGGACGGCGCTCGCTGGGTTTTAAAGCAAGCCCTCCCAAAATTGCGCGTCCAAACCGAATGGTTCAGTGACCCGGCGCGGATTCAGGTGGAAGCTAACGCTCTACGGTATCTCCCGCGCCTCACACCCCCAAACAGCACACCAGCGCTCCTGTTTGAAGACCAACGCCAGCACCTGCTCGCCATGGAAGCGGTGCCCGAACCTCATGAAAACTGGAAGGAACGGCTGCTCAAGGGCTTGGTCGATTGCGACCTGGTTCGGCAGTTTGGGCGGCTGCTTGCAACCCTTCACCGGACCAGTCACGAGCTGCGTCAGGAGTTAGCCCCGATTTTTCGAAGCCGCATCTTTTTCGAAACCTTGCGGCTGGAACCTTATTACCGGTTCAGCGCAGAGGCGGTGCCCGAGGCGAAGGCGTTTTTACTTGCCTTGCTGGCAGACGTTCGCAAACGCCGCGTGAGTCTGGTCCACGGCGATTACAGCCCCAAAAACGTCCTGGTGCATGGGCGGCGGCTGGTGTTGCTCGATCACGAAGTCCTTCATTTCGGCGATCCGGCCTTTGATGTCGGCTTCAGCCTGACCCATTTGCTCAGTAAAGCGCTACACCTCCCGGAACATCGAGCGCCGTTGCTGGGGGCAGCGCTCGAACATTGGGGAACCTACGCGGCGCAACTGGACCTGGTTCCCTGGTTTGAAGGCATCGAGTGCCGGGCAGCCAGACACACAGCCGCTTGCCTGCTCGCCAGAACGGCAGGCCGCTCGCCTCTTGAATACCTTTCTGCCGAGGAACGCGCCAGGCAGCGGGATGCGGCCCTACAGTTGATCACCTGTTGCCCGGCAACCGTGCCGGACCTTATAGACCGCTTTGGTCAGGAAATCGTGCGCCGATGAGAATCAAACGCGTGGATGCATGGGAAGTTTTGGACAGCCGTGGCCGTCCGACCGTCGCTGCTGCATTGATGCTGGACGACGGGACGGCCGCTTCGGCATCGGTGCCCTCGGGCGCATCGACCGGCCGCGCGGAAGCCAAAGAGCGACGCGACGGCGGGAAACGTTTTCGCGGGCTTGGCTGCCGGCAAGCGGTCGCCCACATCCGCGGGCCCATTGCTGCGGCGCTGCTGGGCGAATGTTTTGATGACCAGGAGCAATTGGATCGCCACCTGCTGGAACTGGATGGCACCGCCGATAAGTCACGCCTCGGCGCGAACGCTTTGCTCGCCGTCTCACTGGCGTTTGCCCGGGCGGCGGCAGCCTGCTCCGGGATCGAGCTGTTTACCTACTTTGCGTCGCTGCTTCCAGAGCCGTTCCCCCCGCGTCTTCCCGCCTTGACGATCAACCTCTTCAGCGGGGGAAAACACGCCTTTGGGCAGGTGGCAATTCAGGATGTGCTCGTCGTTCCGAAACTGGGCGCGACGGTCATGGAACGGCTGGCGCAGGTTTACGAAGTTTATCAACAGGCAGCAGCGCTCGGCGCCCGCCGCTACCAAGTCCGCGCGCTCACCGCAGACGAGGGGGGATTGGCCCCGCCTTTCAGCGACAGTTCGGAAATGCTTGAGGCGGCCGCTGAAGCCGTCGGTGCCGCGGGCTATGAACTCGGTCGGGAAATCGGTCTCGCCGTCGACGTGGCGGCGAGCCATTTCGCCCTGGCCGGCGGGTACTACAACCTCGACGGCAAGAGCTTGTCGTCGGAGCAACTCATCGAGACGATCAGCGCGTGGACCCGTTCTTACCCCGTCATTAGCGTCGAGGACGGGCTTGCGGAGGATGACTGGGCGCACTGGCCCGTCTTACGGCGGGAACTCGGCGACCGGGCCTTGACCCTGGCCGACGACTTAACGTGTACAACGCCCGCGAGAATTCGGCGTGCGATCGATACGGGTGCGGCAAATGCCTTGCTGCTCAAAGTGAATCAGGTCGGTACCTTGACCGAAGCAAAAGAATCTTACCTGTCGGCCAGAGCCGCGGGGTGGCCCGTCTCGGTCAGCGCCCGCAGCGGCGAAACCGAAGACGCCTGGCTGGCGGATCTGGCCGTGGGCTGGTCGGCAGAGTTTATCAAAATCGGTTCAATCACTCAATCCGATCGGCTGGCCAAATACAATCGCCTCCTCCAGATAGAGCACCAGTACACGATGACCGGCTTTAGCCCCGAAGGGGTGTTAGAACTTATACCATTTCGATGGCCATCGAGGTAGAATGTTGTCTTAGGCCCAACGGGCCGGTAGAACATAGCCCAGGGTTTACCCTGGGAACGCACCCCTCCCCCCGATCGAGCCCTGAAGGGGCGGCAGAATCCATGAGCGACGCCTTCTACCGCCCCTTCAGGGCTCGATCGCGATTTGACGGTTACCCAGGGTAAACCCTGGGCTATGTTCTCGCGTCCCTTCGGGGCTGAAACCCGGGAGAAATTCCACCAGGATAACTGTCCAAATGGTGTAAGAGGGTGTGTGAAAACCGGCGGCAACGGGGTGAATTTTCCCGGGCATCTCACACACCTGCCTAACATCAGCCGTCCCTGCGGGACGAAAGCATCCTCCTCGCCCTTAACCAAATGGCAGCCGGATAAAACCCTGGGCTATGTTCCCTCGGCCCGTTGGGCCTAGTACTAATTGCGGATCCTCAGCCGCCTGATTCGAACCCTGCAAATCCGGGCCCAAGTGTTGAACGGGGATTGGCGCGCCACGCTGTCGCAGTGGTACCCCGGCATGCAGTTAACGCCCGAGCCGAAAGCAGCTTAGCCCCCGGTTTTTTCCACTCTCCCCACGAGGAGTTGTTGAATGTGGCGATAGAGGGGGGGACTCGGCCTGGATCTCTCACGGCTGGATCGCGCCGGTCCCCATTTCACTTTCCACAATCCCTTTCTCGACTCTGTCCGCGCTGGTTCGTGTAGGCCGGTCCTTGAACAGGATAGCGAAAACCACGATGACCGCACCCGCCATTCCGGCCGGGACCAGCCACACCGCTTTCCACAGATTGTCCACCGCGCCTTGCGCAGCGAGCATTTGATAATGTTGGACGACACGGCCGGAGATCTCGGCACCGATCAGCATGCCGACGCCGTAAGTGATCAGTGCGAGGAAGCCTTGTGCGCTGGCTCTAATCGTGCTTGGCGCGGTGTTATTGACATAAACTTGGCCCGTTACAAAGAAGAAAGCGAAACATATACCCTGCATGAGGATGCCGGCGTAGTACATGAAGACGAGTCCTTGCGGGTTGCCGAAAGCAAACAGCAAGTAGCGCACAAACCACGCCAGCATGCCCAAAAACAGCACCTTCTTGATGCCGAGTCGCACGAAAAAGAACGGCATGACCAGCATGAAGAACAACTCGGAGATCTGGCCCATGGTCATTTTGCCAGCAGCGTTGGCGACACCTCTCTCATTCAGGAACAGGTTGGCGAAGTTGTAGTAGAACGCTAGCGGGATACAGATCAACAGCGAGCAGATGACAAAAACGGCGAACGACCGTTCGCGCATCAGCCTGAGCGCGTCCAGTCCCAGCACCTCTTTGATCGTGACCTTTTGGCCCAGCAACTTCGGCGGCGTGTGGGGCAAAGCAAAGGCGAGCAACCCCGCCAACACTGAGCAACCGGCCGCAACCTTCATCGGAACGGACGTGGCCTCCACCTTCATAAGGCCAATCCCCAGACCCGCGACGATCCATCCAAGCGTGCCGAAAACACGGATGCCTGGAAATTGCTTTTCGGGGTCGTCAAGCTGGTCGAAGCAAACGGCATTTACTAACGCCAGTGTCGGGTTATAACATAGTGCGTAGACGAGCAATATCCAAAAGAGTGCTGCCGGTTCCGCGACGCTCGAGGCGGCATACAGGGCTGCGGCCCCAAGCAAATGCAGGATGCCTAACACCTTCTCGGCGGGGAATAAACGGTCGGCGATCATGCCCACGAGGAAAGGCGCGACGATTGCGCCCCAGGGCATCGTGCTGTAGGCGCGGCCTATGAAGTCTCCCTGAAGCTTTAAACCTTGCCCTAAATAGGTGGACAGGGTGACAAACCAGGCACCCCAGATGAAGAACTGGAGAAACATCATCGCCGAGAGACGCACCCTTGTTTCGCGGGTGAGCTTGGTGGGAAAAGCATTCATAATGATCAGTCTAGACGGGGACCACAGGGGAGCAATCCGAGTTCAAAGTCGGGTTCTGCTGAAAAACCCTTAATTTCGCGATCCTGCTCGAGAGTGAGTCCGTCGTGTTGAGCTACTTACCAGTCACGATTTTCCGCAGGTCGTGGTCTTTCAACAGAAACAAGTGCGCTGAGGTTTAACAAATAGAATCATTAAAGCATAGTGTCGCCTAATATCGCTTTTTACTAGGCTTTTCCTCAACTAACCGAATGTAATCCTATCAGTTAAGTCTTAATAAAACGCCAGCCTTGCGGTAAGGCCTGAAAAAATCGAACCGACCTCGCCACAACATCTCTCGGCGAAACACCTTCGGGTAGGGGTGGCGTAACCAGGTATTCCCGATCAGGGTCGACCCATATGGCGCTTATCTCACTCAAGCGCGTCCCCTACAGTCCATGAAGGCAATTCGGATTCACAACCCACGCAGGCGGCGCGTGGCTCATGCGTCGAGGCACAGTTTGAAGGGCTGCCTGTGCTTCAGATAGCTTCTGGATTGCCTCTTTAATGGCGTTCAGCTGTTGGGCTTCCCACCTTGTGTATTCTTCCAGCGCTGCTTGCTGGCTTTTCAAGACCGTTTGAAGCTCCTCAACGGTGTTTTGTTCGTTTATATTCATCGGTTTTTTCTATCAACCCTCGTCATGTTACCGCTTAATGCTTGAGTCGCTTGGAATGGGAGGGTAGCTCCCTCGTTGGCTTGTGAAAATGCGCGCGGTGATCGATGCCCTAAAAAGCACTGACTGCGAAAACCCCGGTCTGGAATCAGATGGACTTTCAGGCGGAATGTGGTCATCCAAACTCCTCACCGAGAATAGGGAGGCCTTCCCTCACAATCATGGAAAGAAGTACGAGTAACGCGGTGAATATGACAACTAGGGTTGCAGCTTGCAACATCTTTCTACAGGAAAGTTGGACGCATAAGCGGAAAAAGCCGGTGCAAACGTTTGCTTGATCTCTACGTGGTGATAGCGCCACTGTCGCGAGGCCCTCCTATGAAGCCGCCTTTGTCAAGCCCCGGGCGAGTTTTTTCTGATTTTTTCGGGGTGGCGTTGGGTTTGCGGGGGGCAGCCGCAGCGAGGGACGAGCGAACGGCTGC
>Ga0213876_10000547_pt1 | contig 28138 bp, 20 predicted proteins | sample BarmaccomBMRX_R9_FD_160113 | JGI IMG/M metagenome (GOLD analysis project Ga0213876, IMG submission 160113) | Root-associated microbial communities from Barbacenia macrantha in rupestrian grasslands, the National Park of Serra do Cipo, Brazil - RX_R9 | ecosystem: Host-associated > Plants > Roots... | reverse complement strand
GGCCCGCTGCGCGGCGGTCGGCACCTGGCTGTTGACGGTGAGCCCCTGCCGCTGGCGCAGGCCCTCGAAGCTGAAGAAGAAGAACGTGCGGTTCTTCCCCGACCAGTGCGTCGGGCCGCCCTCGCCGAAGCGCGGGAGCATGACGGGGCCGCCGAGCGAGAGGCCGTACTGGTTGCGCTTGAAGGGCGGCTTCTTGAGGTCGAAGAAGTTGCGCGCGTCGAGCGCCTCGTTGCGGAAGAACTCGAACAGCTCGCCGTGGAACTCGTTCGTGCCCGAGCGCGTGGCGACGTTGACGATGGCGCCCGAGTTGCGCCCGTACTCGGCGCTGTAGGTCGAGTTGTCAACCTTGAACTCCTGCAAGGTGCTGATCGACGGCTGGAAGGTGATCTGGTTCTGCACCATGTCGTTGAGGTTGACGCCGTTGATCTGGTAGTTGGTCGTGTCCTCGCGCTGGCCGGCGGTGTTGAAGGCGAGCGCGCCCTGGCCGCGGATCGGGGCGGTGAGGAAGCCGGTGGCCGGGTTGGGCGTGACCGTGCCGGGAACGAGCAAGCCCAGATCGACCATGTGCCGGCCGTTCAAGGGAATCTCCTGCACGGTCTTCTGGTCGATGACCTGGCCGACCGAGGTGGTCGCCGTCTCGACGACGGGCGTGTCAGAGACGACGGTGATGGTCTGCGAGACGCTGCCGACGGTGAGCTGGAAGTTCTGCACGACCGTGCGCGCGACCTCGACGGTGAGGCTGCTGACGGACTGCGTCTGGAACCCCTGCGCCTGCACCTCGACGGTGTAGGCGCCCGGCGGGAGCGAGGCGATCTGGTAGTTGCCGTCCTCGCCGGTCTGCGCCGTCCGCTCGACGCCCGTCGCCCGGCTGCTCACGGTGACTTTCGCATTGGGCACGATGGCCCCCTGCGGGTCTGTCACGGTGCCTTGCAGCGTCGCCGTGGACTGCGCGGACGCGCACGGCATGCAGGCCAGGAAGAGGAACAGGGCGAAGACCCCCACCTTGAAGTTGATTCTGCCGAAGCGCCTCATGTGTCACCTCCCTGATGCAGGAAAGGCCGGCCGCAGTCTGGACGTTTGCAGCGGCCGGAGCCGGGTTGAGTTTTGACGCTACGAAATGCCGGGGCGGGTTTCGGGCCGCACGAATTGCTGACAACTCGGACGGGGAGGCGGGGAGTGTAAATCGCCGCATTGTTCCGCGTAAATGGAACAATTCAGGGGCGCGAAACAAACCGTTCCACCCGCGCGACGAAAGCATGAACATTATTCACGCGGGCTGAAGAGGACGAGGGCTTCGAGCCTCTCCAAAGACTCGTCCGACAGCGTGCCCTCCACTTTCAGCCGCTCGGCCCCGGCGGGAATCAACTCAAGCACCTTCGGGTGGCAGATGGGCGAGACGTAGACGGTGCGCGCGCGTTCGGCCGCGGCGCGCACGCGCGCACGGTTCGTGTGATCGACCGCGCTGATGCGCTCGACGACCGGGCGCGGCGTGCCGATGCGGAGCAGGCTCTGGCGGAAGGCCGGGAAGTAGTCGGCGTTCGAGACGACCATCAGCACCTGGCCCCGCCGCGCCGCCTCGACTATCGCGGGCACGAAGGCCGGGTTGAGTCGCAGTTGCACGAGCCGCTTCCCGTACCCGGCCGTCAGCGCCTTGACCTCCCTGAAGTGGAAGTGCGTCGTCGCGAAGTAGTCCGCCCGCGCCAGCTCTCTGGCGGCGCGCTGGTCGGGGGCTTCCAGACGGCTCAGGAGCAGGGGCGAGACGGCGAGGCCGACCCGGCTCGATATCTCGTGCGCGAAGAGGTTGATCTGCTCCTCGTTGCATTCGACGACCGCGACGCGGGCGGGGTCGGCCGGCGACCTGTTGACCAGCCGCTGCACCAGCTTGAGGTACTGGCGCGGGCCGACCCTGAGACGTTCCGCCTCGGCGAGGTTCGACTTGACCATCGTGAGCATGGAGTGGCAGTAGGCCTCTTCGAGGTCGGACTGGTCGATGTCGGAGACGTAAGCGCCCGACCCGACGCGCAGGGTGACGTAGCCTTCGGCGCCGAGCCGCTGGTAGATGGAGAAGGCGGTCTTGAGGTTGATCTGGTTGCGCTGCGCCACCTGCCGGACGCTCGGGAGACGGTCGCCCGCACCCAGCCGCCCGGTGTGGAGGGCCGTCAGCAGTTGTGAGCGCGCCTGATCCAAAAGCGAATCCTTCCGCCCCTTTTCGAGTACGAACAGCACGCTTGTCCTGAGCCTCCTCTCTTAGAATAGTGTACGTCTCCGTCAGGCACGTCTAATACTTACGAACGGCGCAGGAGATATTCTCTCAGAGCCTCGTACATCTCTTCGAAGGAGCCGGCGCAGAAGAGCACGGGCTGGAAGTGCGTCGGGTCATACTCCTGCCGCGACGCCGCCTCCAAATCCAGCGGGCGCAGCTCCGCCGAGTGCATCGCCTCCAACTCCCCGGCCGAAGAGAGCAGGCCCGTGCCGTACGCCTTGACGCGGCCCTCTTCGCGCAGGACGCCGAACTCGACTGTGAACCAGTAGACGCGCGACAGCCGCTCCAACTCTGCGGCGGAACTCGTGCGGCGCACGGCGCGGCCGACGAGCCGGTTCAGCTCGGCCAGCCGCCCGCTCGCCAGCGTGACGGCGTGCCCGACGATCTCGTGCACCACGTCGGGCTCGGGCGTGTAGAGCGGCGTCGAGTGGTGGCGGATGTACTGCGTCGAGAGGAAGACGCCGCTCGCCAGCGATTCGAGGAAGACGCGCGGCTCGACGAGCCCCGCGACCGGCTCCAAACGGAAGCCGCTGAGCGCCTCGACCCGCGCGCTCACCTCGCGCATCTGCGGGATCGAAGCGCGCGGCAGTTTGAGCCGCCCGACGCACGCGAGGTATTCGGCGCAGGCGTGACGCGCGTGCGCAGGTTCCAGCGCCTCCCAGACCGCGCGCCAGACGCCGTGCTCCTCCGAAGTGTAAGGGGCGTCGGGGACGGGCGAGCCCGGCTCGTACTCCCGCGCGATGCGCGCGATCTGGTTGCGGCGCGCCCTGTATTCCTCGTCGCGAAAGCCGGGGTGATCCGGGTCGAGTTGGACTATCGTGTTCCTGTCCGCCGCGGCGTCCGTCTCGGCGGCGACCGTGCGCGCGTCCACGTGGTCTTGCAGGAGCGCGCGCCCCGGCGGTGTCGTGGTCGTGTTCATAAAACCTCACGTCATGCTCTTGGCGAGCGGGCGGAAACAAAAAGAACCGGCCACCCGTCCTCCCGCGTCGGAAGGATGGTGGCCGGTTATCTGGAATCTTGTCCTCGGGTGCTCTTAGCTCGTCGTCACCCCCGGACAGCCCAACGCCGCCCCGTCCCCCCTCGCGGAGAGCGAGTCGTAATAGTAGTAGCGATAGGCTCTGTTCGGTTGACTGACCATCTCCAAGCGCGGCCGGCCGCCGGCGCCCGCCGCACCCAAAGGTTAGCCGCGCCCGCCGCGCGTGTCAAACAGACTCCTCGTCACCTTCTGGTTTCACCTACTCTATACCTTCTAATATTGCGCCCAACTGCGGCGCGATGTGGCGCAGCTCTTCCTGGTGGGCGGCCGTCAGCCGTTCGAGCAACTCGGCCCCGCGGGCCGTGAGGTTGATGTAGACCTCACGCCGGTCGCTCTCGCCCTGCGCCCTGGCGATGAGGCCCTGCGCCTCCAGCCGGTTGACCAGCCCGACGACGCTGTGGTGTCTGACCTGTAAGCGCTCGGCCAGCTCCCCGTTCGTCACGCTCTCGCGCCCGGGGAAGCCTTTGATGGCGAGCAGCGCCTGGTGCTGCTGCGGCGTGAGCCCGACGGCCTCGGCCGCCTCCTCGCTGAATCTGAGGAAGCGCCTGAGCGCGTAGCGGAACGCCGACAGCGATTCATACTCTTTCTTCCCGAGACGCTTTCGGGATTTGCTGCTCTTCGCACCCATCTCCTCGCCCCCCCTTCGAACGGACTCTGTGGCTTGGCCGTGCCCTTTGATTTACGTCGCGGCACGACATATAATTGCGTGGCTAATTATACATCTCGGTCTGGAGAAATTGATGAACTCTTCGAAGGTGGAAGACAGGCTGGCCGACTTTACGCGCGACCGGCGGGTGATCGTGCTCTCGCTGATGGCGGTGTTGATCGGGGCGATCAGCGCGCTCGTCGCCGACGCGCTGGTCTGGCTCATCGCCGTCATCACCAACCTGGCCTTCTACCAGACGCTCTCGTCCGTCTTCCGCTCGCCGGAGCAGCACCGGCTCGGGCTGCTGGTCATCGTCGTGCCGGTCTTGGGCGGCCTCGTCATCGGCTTCACGGCCCGCTACGGCTCGGAGAAGATACGCGGGCACGGCATCCCCGAGGCGCTCGAAGCGATCCTCTTCGGCCGCAGCCGGATGTCGCCGAAGATCGCGGTCTTAAAGCCGCTCTCGTCGGCCGTTTCGATAGGGACGGGCGGGCCGTTCGGGGCCGAGGGGCCGATCATCATGACGGGCGGGGCGGTCGGCTCACTCTTCGCGCAGATGTTCCACCTCTCTTCGGCCGAGCGGAAGACCCTGCTGGTGGCGGGGGCGGCCGGCGGGATGTCGGCCATCTTCGCCTCGCCGGTCGCGGCCGTGCTGCTCGCGGTCGAGCTGCTGCTCTTCGAGTGGAGGCCGCGCTCGTTCATCCCCGTCGCGGTGGCGGCGGCGGTGGCCGGTGCCCTGCGGGTGCCGCTGATGGGGGCGGGGCCGATCTTCCCCGTCACGCCGCACGCCGCGCTCGGGGGCGTGGGGCTGCTCTTCGCCTTCGCGGTCGGCATCGCCGCGGGGCTCGCCTCGGGGCTGCTGACGACTCTGGTCTACGCCTTCGAAGACCTCTTCGGGCGGCTGCCGATTCACTGGATGTGGTGGCCGGCGCTCGGCGGGCTCTTCGTCGGCATCGGGGGCTTCTTCGAGCCGCGCGTGCTCGGGGTCGGCTACGACACGATCCACGGGCTGCTGCGCGGCGAGATCGTGGGGGCGGCGCTCGTCGGGCTCCTGATCGGCAAGTCGCTCGTCTGGTCGGTCGCGCTCGGGTCGGGGACTTCGGGCGGCGTGCTCGCGCCGCTGCTCATCATGGGCGGCGCGCTCGGCGCTTTCGAGTCGCGTTTCATTCCCGTCGGCGACGCGGGCCTGTGGGCGATCATCAGCATGGCGGCGATGATGGGCGGCACGATGCGCTCGCCTTTGACAGCGATGGTCTTCACGCTGGAGCTGACGCACGACCTCAACCTGCTGCCGGGGCTGCTGGTCGGGAGCATCGCCGCGCACGCGCTGACGGTGCTGCTGCTGCGCCGCTCGATCCTGACGGAGAAGGTGGCGCGCCGCGGCTACCACGTCACGCGCGAGTATGGCGTAGACCCTTTGACGGCGCTCCGCGTCGAGGAGGTGATGGACAGGGACGTGCCGACCGTGCCCGCCACGATGAAGGTCTCGGAGTTGTCCGAAGGCATCGCGCGGCACGACCCACGGCTCACGAAGCGCCAGGGCATCCCCATCCTCGACGGCGAGGGGCTGCTCGTCGGCATCATCACGCGCGGCGACCTGCTGCGCGCGCTCGAAAGGGGCCTGGACGGCGACGCGACGGTGCTGGAGGCCGGCAGCGGCAATCTCATCGTCACTTACCCGGACGAGGTCTTGCAGGAGGCGGTGGTCAAGATGCTGCGCGGCGACATTGGCCGACTGCCCGTCGTTGACAGGCAAGACCCGCGCCGGCTCGTCGGCTACCTGGGGCGGGCGGGCGTGATGGCGGCGCGCGTCAGGCAGCACGAGGAGGAGTACGTGCGCGAGCAGGGGCTCTTTCCGTCCACGCTGAAAGTCGGAACTCTTATTAAAGGTAGCCGGTGAACAATCTGCGAAAAGGAGGAGGCATGAACGATTCATACGCAGGCGACAAGGGAATTCTAGTGGGACTCAGACTTACCGCGGTGTTGGCCGCCGCGCTCCTGCTACCGGGTCGCCTACAGCCGCACGGGCGGCGACTCGCCGATGGTGATGATCACGATGCAGAAGACGCAGTGAGGCGTTTAGAGCCGCCGTGTCCCGTCGAAGTTTTTGTCAAACCAGTTCGAGCAGGTGCCCCATCCTCTCCTTCTTGGTTCTGAGGTAGCGCGCGGCCGCGTCGGCCGTCGAGACTTCGAGCGCGACGCGGGCGACGACGGACAGGCCCGACTGCTCCAGCGCACGAATCTTGTCGGGGTTGTTCGACATCACCCGGACACGACGCAAGCCCAGGTCGAGGAGCACCTCGGCGCACTGCCTGTACTCGCGCAGGTCAACGGCGAGCCCGAGCCGCTCGTTGGCCTCGACCGTGTCCGCCCCCTCGTCCTGCAAGGCGTAGGCCCGAATCTTGTTGAGGATGCCGATGCCCCGCCCCTCTTGTAACTGATAGACGACCGCGCCCCGGCCCTCCCGCTCAATCAACTCTAAAGCGCGGCGGAGTTGCGGGCCGCAGTCGCACTTGGTCGAGCCGAAGACGTCGCCCGTCAGGCATTGCGAGTGGATGCGCGCCAGCGTCGGCACGTCCGCCCTCAGCTCGCCCTTGTAGAGGGCGACGAACTCCTCGTCGCTCGTCTTCGAGCGGTAGCCCGCGATGCGGAACTCGCCCGTCTCCGTCGGCAAACGCGCCTCCGACACCCGCTCGACAGTTTTAAGCGCCCGTCGTACGGCCGCCGCCCCGGACGTATCGATCAGTTGAAACGTCACTCGCCCGCCCCTCCTTGTTGAATTGCTCTTTACTCACTCCGTCAGTCCCGACGCCGTGGTGAAAGACGAGGTGTCCCCCGTACCAGCCGCCCACCGACAACAGGAGGGCGCCCGCGCCGTCCAGCAGCAGCACGGCGAGCACCGCCTTTCCCTTCGGCCCCTCCGGCCCGCCCCTCGCAAACATCCCTAAGACGTAAGGCAGCAGCGCGCAGAGCACGAACGCGAGGTGGCGGCTCCCCGTGTCGAGCGCCGGGTCGCCCTCCCCGATGGCCGCGTAGTCCACGGCCCCCGCACAGGCGGCGACGCACGCCGCCGCGAGCCCGGCCGCGACGCTCCAGTAAGAGACGGCCCACCAGGACGCCTCGCCCCGCCAGGCGCCGACCGCGTCCCACAGCAGCGCCGTGCCGAGCAGACCCATCGGGACGTGGCTCAGCGCCGCGTGCAGCGGGTGTCCGAAGACGCGCAAGCCTTTAGACATAACCCTCCTCAGCCGCGGAAGACGAAGATCGCGGCCAGCAGAATCACGAACGAGATCACCGCCCCCGCGCCGTGAATCAACACGTAGTTGACGGGCAAAGCCTTCCGCCGCAGATGGTGTGCGAAGAGCATGAACCCTCCCAGGGCCGCGACGACAAAACCGACGACGGCCACGATTGCGGCCCAGGAGGTCTGCGCGCCGACGACCGCCAGGATGAGCGTCACAAGCCCCGCGGCGGCGAACAACCCGTGAACGATTGCCAGGGCCATCGGCGGCAGCTCGCGCCCGCCGAAACGCATGGCCGCCATGACTAAACCGCCCACGGCGGCGATTGCAAAGAGTATCGCTGCGACTGTCATCAAAGGTCTCTCCTTACGATCTGTTCGGTCTTGAACTGCCCTCTGAATGCCTGTCAGGTGTATAAAATACTCCACAATCACAATAAGTCAAGAACTATTTTGACTTATTGTGATTTATAGAAAAAGGTGCTAAATTGCCAAATAAAGGGAGTCCGGATGAAGCCGACAAAATTAGACCAGCGCTTCCTGGAGAGCACGCGCGGGAAGATCGTCAACCTGCTGCGGGGCTCTTCCTGCACCGTGGAGGAGTTGGCGGCGCGGCTCGGGCTGACGGACAACGCCGTCCGCGCACACCTGACGACCCTCGAACGCGACGGCCTGATTCGGCAGAGCGGGGTGCGCCGCGGGCCTCGCAAGCCACACTTCACCTACACGCTCACGCCGGAGGCGGAGAAGCTCTTCCCGAAAGCCTACGACGCGCTGCTCAACCAGCTCATCGCCGTCCTGAAGCTCCGTCTGCCCGAGGAAGAGATTGAAGGCGTGCTCCGTGAGGTCGGGAGGGGCTTGGCGGAGGGCGTGCCCGCGGCCGTTGGAGACGACTTGCAGGCGCGCGTCCAACACGCGTTGCGGGTGCTCGAAAGCATCGGGGGCGCGGCCGAGGCGCGACAGGAGGGGGACAAAATCATCATCAGCGCCGGCGGGTGCCCGCTCGCCGCCGCCGTCTCCGCCCACCCGGAGGTCTGCCGGCTCGCAGAGAGTCTCATCGCCGAAATCACAGGGACGACGGTCAAGGAGCGCTGTGACCGCGAGGGTGTGCCCCACTGTCGTTTCGAAATAGACTCGTAATCCTGTTCGAGTGAATAAATGATTCCTGTCGCCGAAGCCATCAGAATCGTCTCCGAGAAGGCGGAGCCGTTGACGGCGGAGCGCGTGCCTTTGGACGAGGCGCTAGGGCGCGTGCTGGCGGAGGAGGTCTTCGCGGACACGGACTTGCCGCCGTTCGACCGCGCGCAGATGGACGGGTACGCGGTGCGCTCCGCGGATTTGCAAGAGACGCCTGCGCGCCTGCGCGTCGTGGGCGAGGCGGCGGCCGGAAGCGGCTGGCGCGGGACGCTCCAGGCGGGCGAGGCCGTGCGCATCATGACCGGCGCGCCCCTGCCCGCGGGCGCGGACTCCGTGCAGCAGGTGGAGGTGACGCGCGAAGAGGAGGGCGGCGCCTTTATCTTAATCGAACGCGCGACCGAGCCGGGGCAGTTCTTCGTCCCGCGCGCGAGCGAGATCAGGGAGGGCGAGCGCGTGCTCGAGGCGGGCGAGGAGATTAACGCGGCGCGCATGGCCGTGCTCGCGTCGTTCGGCTACGCCGAAGTGCCCGTGCGCAGGCGGCCCCGCGTGGCGGTGCTGGCGACGGGGACGGAGTTGGTTCAGGTCGCGGAGAGGCCGGGCGAGGATCAGATACGCGACTCGAACAGCTACTCGCTCGCGGCCTACGCGTGTCTGGCCGGCGCAGTCGTCGAGCGTCTGCCGTTCGCGGGCGACGACCCGGACTTGCTGCGCCGAGAGATCGAGGGGGCGGCGGGGCGTGCGGACGTGCTCGTGCTCTCGGGCGGCGTGTCGATGGGGCGTTACGATTTCACGAAGGCGGCGCTCCACGCGCTCGGCGCCGAAGTTTTCTTCGAGCGCGTCGCGCTCCGCCCCGGCAAGCCGACCGTCTTCGCGCGTCTGCCCGGCGGGGCGCTCGTCTTCGGGCTGCCGGGGAACCCCGTCTCGGTCAGCGTCACCTTCAACCTCTTCGCGCGGACGGCGCTGCGCGCGATGCAGGGCGTGCCGGCGCCCGCGCCTTTTGAAGAGACGGCCGTCCTCTCGCGTCCCGCGAAGGGCGCGGCCGAGCGCGCGAGCTACCTCCCGGCCGCGCTCTCGACCGACCCCGAGGGTCGCCTGCTCGCGGAGCCTCTGAAGTGGGGCGGCTCCTCCGACTTCGTCGCCTTCGCGCGCGCCGACGCGCTCGCCGTCGTGCCCGCGGGGGTTAAAGTTGTTGAGGCAGGAAGTGTCGTGAAGGTCGTCCGCTTGCCAGGCTGAAGGAACGATGAACTATGAAGGGTTGAAGATGAAAACTCTCCGTCTCTCGTGCGCAAGCATTCTGTTGCTCGCGGCCTGCGCGCTGCCGTGCTCGGCTCAGGGCGGGTTCACGCTCGAACAGGTTTTGAGTTCGCCCTTCCCCGCCGACCTCGTCGCCGCGCGGCGCGGGGCTCGCGTCGCGTGGACGTTCGACGCAGAGGGGCGGCGCAACGTCTGGGTGGCCGAGGGGCCGCAGTTCCAGGCGCGGCAGCTCACGCGCTATGACAAAGACGACGGGCAGGAGTTGAGCGGGCTTTCGTTCAGCGCCGACGGCAACTGGCTCGTCTTCGTGCGCGGCGGAGGCAAGAACCGCGCGGGCGAGTTGCCGAACCCGACGAGCGACCCCGAGGGCGTGAAGCAGCAGGTGCTCGCCGCCAACTGGGCGACGGGTCAGGTGCGCGTGCTCGGCGAAGGCGAAGCGCCCGTGCCTTCGCCGGCGGGGCCGCAGGTCGTCTTCGAGAACGAGGGGCAGCTCTGGGTCAACACGCTCGGCGCGGCGGGCGGCGAGGCGCGCCGGCTCTTCCAGGCGCGCGGCTCGAACGGCTCGCCGCAGTGGTCGCCCGACGGCCGGCTCGTCGCCTTCACGAGCGCGCGCGGCGACCACAGCTTCGTCGGCGTCTACGACACGACGAAGCGAACGCTCGGCTTCGTCTCGCCTACGGTAGACCGCGACTCGAACCCGCGCTGGTCAACGGACGGGCGGCGGCTCGCCTTCGTGCGCAGGCCGACGAACGGCAACCAGCCCTCGACCTTCCTCGGCGACGAGCCCGACCCCTGGGCCGTCTTGGTCGCCGATTATCCGAACGGCGAGGCGCGCGAAGTCTGGCGCAGCGGCCGCGGGGCGAACGACTCGATGCCGCCCGCGGGCGAAGAGCTTCTTCAGTGGGGCGCGGACGGCCGGCTCGTCTTCCTCTCGGAGCAGGACGGCTGGCGCCACCTCTACACCGTCCCTTCGGCGGGCGGCCGTGCCGAGCTGCTCACGCCCGGCTCGTGCGAGGTTGAAGACGTGACGTACACGGGCGACCGCCGCGCCGTCGTCTTCTCCTCCAACTGCGGCGACATAGACCGCCGGCACCTCTTCTTCGTCAGCACCGCCGGCGGGAGCCCGCGCGCGCTCACAACCGGAGAGAAGATCGAGTGGAGTCCTGTTGTGACGGGCGACGGCAACACCCTCGTCTACCTCGGCTCGGACGCGCGAGAGCCCGCGATGCCTTACGCGATGCCGCTCGCGGGCGGCCCCGGGCGCATGCTCGCGCAAGGGGCGCTGCCGCGCGACTTCCCTTCCTCGAAACTCGTCGTCCCGCGACAGGTCGTCTTCAAGGCGGAGGACGGGCTTGAGATTCACGGCCAGCTCTTCATGCCGGAGGGGACGCGCGCGGGCGCGCGACTGCCCGCCGTCATCTTCATGCACGGCGGCCCGAGCCGGCAGATGCTTCTGGGCTGGCACTACATGTACTACTACCACAACGCCTACGGCCTCAATCAGTACCTCGCCTCGCAAGGGTACGCGGTGCTCTCCGTGAACTACCGCAGCGGCATCGGCTACGGCCGCGCGTTCCGCATGGCGCCGAAGCGCGGCGCGCGCGGCGCCTCCGAATATCAGGACATCCTGGCCGCCGCGCGCTACCTCAAAGGTCTCGACAACATCGACGACAAGCGCGTCGGACTCTGGGGCGGCTCGTACGGCGGTTACCTCACGGCGCTCGGCCTGGCCCGCGACTCGGACATCTTCGCCGCGGGCGTTGACCTGCACGGCGTGCACGACTGGTCGCAGCGCATCTCGGGCGCCTCGTGGATCGACTACAACAACCGCGACGCGCAGAAGGTCGCGCTCGAAGCCTCGCCCGTCGGCTCCGTGCAGAAGTGGCGCTCGCCGGTGCTGCTCGTCCACGGCGACGACGACCGCAACGTCTCCTTCTCCCAGACGGTAGACCTCGCGCGCCGCCTCCGCGAGCAGCACGTCGAGTTCGAGCAGCTCGTCTTCCCCGACGAAATTCACGACCTCCTCCTCCACCGAAACTGGCTCCGCGCCTACGCGGCGGCCGCGGACTTCTTCGAACGCCACCTCAGGGGGCAGAAGCGATGAGCGAGCTTTCACACGTGGACGCCGAGGGGCGCGTCGCGATGGTGGACACGTCGGGCAAGGCGCAGACGGCGCGGCGGGCGGTCGCTTCGGCGCGCGTGCTGATGTCGGCGGAGGCGGTCGCGGCGCTGCGCGCGGGGCGGACGCCGAAGGGCGACCCTTTGGAGGCGGCGCGCATCGCCGGCATCATGGCCGCGAAGCGCACGGCTGAGTTAATCCCCCTCTGCCACCCGCTCCCGCTCACGCACGCCGACGTGCGCGCGGAGCTGCGCGACGACGGCGTCTACCTCGAAGCCGAGGCTTCGACCAACGCACAGACCGGCGTCGAGATGGAGGCGCTCACGGCCGCCGCGGTCGCCGCCCTCACCATCTACGACATGTGCAAGGCCGTCGAGAAGGGCATGACCATCACGGACGTGCGCCTCGAAGAGAAGACCGGCGGTAAGTCGGGCACGTGGAAGAGAGAGTAGGCAGTAGGCAGATGGCAGTAGGCAGTTGAAGGGCAAGAGGTCTTTCCTGACTCATCCGACCTTAAGAAGCGGGGGCGGAGAGATTCATCAATCGCCGCCTCCGCCCCTATCTGCGTGCCTTCTTCTTCCAACTGCCTACTGCCATCTGCCTACTGCCTACTGTTCATTGCAGCCCGAGCCGCGCGCGGTACTCGGCGGAGACGAGGAAGGCACGGATCATCTCGTTGTAGTCGGCGTCCGTACTCGGCAGGTGTGCGTTGAGCTTCGAGACCCAGAAGTTGAAGCCCTCGGCGTCGCAGACCTCCGGGTCGCACGCGCGGCGCAGGTAGGTGTAGTAGCTCTGGCGCACGAACTCGCGGTTGTAGGCGGCCGTGCCGCGCAACTGCTCGGCCAGCTCGGGGTGCAGGCCGATGAACTCCGACGAGTAGAAGAAGGCGCGCGACACGTCCACGCTCTTGCGGTCAACGCAGGCCGCGTCCGTGTTGCACTTCTCGACCTCGCCGGCCCAGAAGTCCCAGCCCGCCTGGTCTGGCTCGCGCTTGAGAAAGTCCTTGTAGTGCATCCGCACCAGCTCGCGCGCGACGGCGACGCGGTAGACGAGGCCGGTGAAGATGCTCGTGATGAAGAGGTCGCCGCTCTTTGGGTCGCGCGCGACGCACGTGGGGCCGATGAGCGGCGCGGCCAAGGTCACGGGCGTCGCCGCCGCCGAGTCGTACATGAGCAGTCGCCCGGGGGCGCTCTGCGCGAGGTCGTCGCTGATGCTCAGGACGAAGAAGTGCGCCTGCCCGTCGCTCGGGACGGCCTTTACCTCCTCTTCTCCCTTCTTCGAGGCGAGCGGCGGCCCCTGTTCGTCGGGCGGCGGGACGTGGACGGGCAGCACGTCGATGGCCGCCGTCAGGCCGTTGATGAGCGCCGACTGCCCGCCGTCGATGAGCGTGACTTGGCGCACCTGCGCGACGCCCGCGGGGAACGGGAAGCCCGTCAGCGTCGTGACGAGCAGGCGGTCGCCGAAGAGCCGCACGGAGTTGGGCACGGCGTCGATCTTCGGCGCGCCGAAGGGCAGCGGGTTGTCGTACGGCGCGAAGGTCGCGAGCGTCGTGTACGCGCCCGAGTCCGCGCCGACGACGCGGACTCGGTTCTGGCTCGCGTCCACGACGTAGATCAGATTCCCGTTGACGGCGACGCCGAACGGGTTCGAGGCGCGCACGTTGTCTGCGAAGTCCGGGCGCGGCTCCGAGGTGTAGTCGGGGAAGTCAGCGACCAGCTCGACCGTCAGCTTGTCGCCCCCGCCGTTCGAGAGCGTCAGGCGCGCGCCGCCCTTGAGCGCCGCGTGGTCGGCCGAGGTGAGCGTGAAGCCCGAGGTCATCTCCTCGACGTTCGCCGGCACGTGCACCGCGAGCAGAGAGCTGAGGAGCGGCGAAGAGGGGTTCGGGTTGGCCTTCTCGCTGCCGGGCGCGGGGCCGGTCAGCACGCCGTCGCCCGCGCCGATGGCGACGTAGACGGTGCGGCCCTGTACGGCGAGCCCCGAGGGGCCGGAGATGGAGCCCTCCGTGCTCGGGCCGGCGGGCAGTCCGTCGAGGACGGTGCGGCGCTGGCGCGTCTGTCGGTCGATGACGGAGAGGCGGCCGGCGTTCGGGCCGTCGCCCGACTCGGCGACGAGCAGGTTACCCTTGTTAGTGATGACGACCTTCGTCGGGCCTTTCAAGCCGCCCGTGAAGACCGAGACGGACTGCGCCCGCGTCCCCACGGACAAGAGGGCGCAGGTGAGGGCGGCGGTGAGGCAGAGTGCGAGTTTGTTGACCTTCATGATAGACCTCCTGTAATTGAGTGGCAGTAGGCAGATGGCAGTAGGCAGTTAAGAACCTTGCTGTCGAAACCTTCGACTTAACCTTTCAACGCCAGCGACGCGGGGCGACTGCCTACTGCCATCTGCCTACTGCCTACTTCTTTTACCGTCCACACATTTACGCGGGGACTCACGGCGAAATCCGGCAGGCCGGGCGGAAAAATTTTTCGGCGCCGAAACGCAGGTGTTACAATCCGTCCGTTTTTTCCGACCGGGTCTTCGCCGCCGCCGGCGCGTGTGGGTTCTCCTCCGATGACTTCCTCGACGCCTTCTCCGCAGGAGATGACCGAGCTGCTCGCCGCCTGGAGTGACGGCGACCGCGAGGCGCTCGACCGCCTGCTCCCGCTCGTCGAGCGCGAGCTGCACCGGCTCGCGCACCACTACATGAGCCGCGAGCGCGAGGGACACACGCTCCAGACCAGCGCGCTCGTCAACGAGGCGTACCTCAAGCTCTGCGACCAGACGCGCGTGCGCTGGCAGAACCGCGCGCACTTCTTCGCCATCGCCGCGCAGACCATGCGCCGCATCCTGATCGACCACGCGCGCGGGCGCCGCTACGAGAAGCGCGGCGGCGGCGCCCGCGCGCTCCCCTTAGACGAGGCCGCGCTCCTCTCGGACGAGCGCGCCGACGAGTTGGTCGCGCTCGACGACGCGCTCGCCGCCCTGGAGAAGCTCGACCCGCGCAAGGCGCGCGTCGTCGAGCTGCGCTACTTCGGCGGCCTCTCGGTCGAGGAGTCGGCCGAGGTGCTCAAGGTCTCCCCCGACACCGTCGGCCGCGAGTGGCGCCGCGCCCGCGCGTTCCTGCTGAGAGAGATGGAAAGGAAGTGATGAATGATGAGTGATGAATGATGAATATCGTCGGGTCGAGACGTTCGTCATTCATCGCTCATCACTCATCATTCATCGCTCCTGTCTTATGAGCCCCGAACGCTGGCGACAGATAGACACGATCTTCAAGTCCGCCATCGAGCTGCCTTCGGAGGAGCGCGCGGCGTTCGTCGAGCGCGCGTGCGGGGAGGACGGGGAGTTGCGCGCGGAGGTCTTGTCGCTCGTCGCGCACGACCAGCGAGGCGAGACGCTCGGCGCCCCGGCGGTCGAGGAGGCGGCGCGGCTGCTCGCGGCCGAGAGCGCGCGGGCGCAGTCCCTGGCGGGGCGCGCGGTCGGCGCCTACCGCATCGTCTCGCGGCTGGGCGCGGGCGGGATGGGTGAGGTCTACCTCGCCGTCCACGAGCGCACGGGCCGGAAGGTCGCGCTCAAGCTCCTGCCCGACCACTTCGCGGGCGACGAGGCGCGCGTCCGCCGCTTCCAGCAGGAGGCGCGCGCGGTGCTGCGCCTCAACCACCCCAACATCGTCACCGTCTACGACATCGAGCAGGAGGGCGGCTCAAGCGTCATCGCCTCCGAGTACATCGAGGGCGAGACGCTGCGCGCGCGCCTCGCGCGCGGCCCGCTCGCGCCGGCCGAGGCGCTCGACGTGGCCGCGCAGGTCGCGGCCGCGCTCTCGGCCGCGCACGCCGAGGGCGTCGTCCACCGCGACGTCAAGCCCGAGAACGTCATGCTCCGCCCCGACGGCTTCGTCAAAGTCCTCGACTTCGGGCTCGCCAAACTGAACGAGGAGGCGGGCACAAACCTTTCGCAGGCGCCGACGGTGGCCGCGCTCAGAACCGACCCCGGCGTCGTCATGGGCACCGTGGCTTACATGTCGCCCGAGCAGGCCCGAGGCCGCGAGGTGGACGGGCGCACCGACATCTGGTCGCTCGGCGTCCTGCTCTACGAGGCGCTCACGGCACGCGCGCCCTTCCGCGGCGAGTCGCCGACCGACGTGCTGGCCGCCATCGTGGGCACGGAGCCCGCGCCGCTCGCGCGCTACCTGGCCGCGGCGCCCGACGCGCTCGAATGGATCGTCACCAAGGCGCTCACGAAAGACAGGGACGGCCGCTACCAGACCGCGAAGGAGTTGCTGACAGACCTCAAGCGCCTGAAGCAGCAGCTCGAGTTCGAGGCCGCGGCCTCGCGTTCGGGCGAAGGTCTGACGACGGAAGGGGCCGCGTCCCCGAGCGACGGCTCGCCGCCCGCGCGCACGACCGACGCCGCGGCGGGCGCGGCGCAGACCGGCCCGCCCGCCGCGCGCCAGACTTCGAGCGCCGAGGTCATCCTCGGCGAGTTGAAGCGGCACAAGCGCGGCGCGCTCGTCGCCGCCCTCGTCGTCGCGTGCGCGCTCGCCGCCGGGGGCTTCGGGCTCTACAGGGTCATGCGCGGCGCGGCCCCGCGGCGGACGCCGTTCGAGAAGTTCAGCGTGAGGCAGTTGGGCGACACGGGGCAGGCCGCGGACGCCGCGCTCTCGCCCGACGGCGAGTTCGTCGCCTACGTCAAGGAGGAGGCCGGGCGGCAGAGCCTCTGGCTGCGCCAGACCAACGCGGTGAGCAGCGTGCAGATCGTCCCCGCGGCCGAGGGGCAGCGCATAGTCGCGCCGCTCTTCTCGCGCGACGGCGCGTTCGTCTACTACCTCAAGGCCCCGCAGCACGTGCACCTCGGCACGCTCTACCGCGTGCCGAAGCTCGGCGGCGGCGAGACGAAGTTGACGGAGGCGATCAGCGTCCAGGACACGCGCCACAACTTCGCGCTCTCGCCCGACGGCCGGCAGGTCGCCTTCATACGACTAGACGAGAAGCTCAACCGCTCCGTCGTCGTCGCGAACCTCGGCGGCGGCGGCGAGCGCGTCCTCTACCGGCGCGACCTGCCCGAGTTCCTCTCCGGCGCGTCCTGGTCGCGCGACGGGCAGACCATCGCCTTCGTCCAGGGCACGTTCCAGGGCGCCAAGACTTTGATGGCGGTGAACGTCGCGGACGGCTCGGTCGGGCGGGTCACGGGGCACAGCTGGAAGACGGTCGGCGGGTTCGAGTGGACGGCCGACTCGGGCGCGCTCGTCGTGGCCGCCGCCGAGCGCGGCGACGTTCTACAGCTCTGGCGGCTGCCCTTCCCCGAAGGCGAGCCGCAGCGCATCACGAACGACGTGAGCACCTACGCGAACGTCAGCCTCTCTTCGGACTCCTCCGTCCTCGCCACCGTCCAATTCAACGTCGTGCAGAACATCTGGACGGCGGCGGCGGGCGCCAGCGCCGGCGCGGCGGCACCCCCGGCGCAGTTCACCTTCGGCGCGGGGCGCTACGACGGCGCGAGGGGTTTGGCGTGGACGCGCGACGGGCGCATCGTCTACCACTCGCTCGCGGGGGGCAGCGACGACATCTGGATCATGAACGCCGACGGGACGGGGCAGCGCCAGTTGACAGGCGGGGCGGGCACCAACATGTACCCCGTCGTCTCGCCGGACGGCCGCTACGTCCTCTACTCCTCCACCGAGCAGGGAGAGAACTCCGGCCTCTGGCGCATGAACCTCGACGGCTCGGACGCGAAGCTGCTCCTGCGCGACGGCGGGCTCTCCTCCGTCTCGCCCGACTCGCGCTGGGTGCTCTGCTACAAGGGCGGCAACCCCGTCACCGTCTGGCGCGTGCCGCTCGAAGGCGGCGAGCCCGAGCGCGTGCGCCTGCCCGAGGCGGCGCAGGCGACCGCCCCCTTCATCTCGCCCGACGGCCGCCTCGTCGCCTACAACTACCGGACGGCCGAGCCGGGCGCGCAGTGGCAGATCGCCGTCTTCCCCTTCGAGGGCGGCGACGCGCCCTCCAAAGTCTTCGACGTGGCCGGCGCGCCCGTCAGGCAGTTGCGCTGGGCGCCGGACGGCCGCGCCGTCTGCCACATCGACACGCGCCAGGCCGTCTCGAACATCATGTGCCTGCCGCTCGACGGCGGCCCGCCCTTCCCCGTCACCGACTTCAAGGCCGACCGCATCGACGCCTTCGACTGGTCGCCGGACGGCCGGCGGCTGGCGATCTCGCGCGGCAGCGATTCGAGCGGCGTCGTCCTCATCTCGGACTCGAAGTGAGGCGCGGCGCCGTCGGGCTTTCTTTCCGCGAACGCCGTGTCGTAGAATGGCGTATCAGTTGGGTGAGCCCCAAAGACGCCGCACCGGAGACTTACAGATGAGATTCCAAATCGCACGCGACGCGCGCCCGCAGGTCACGACGCTCCTGTTCGCGACGGCCCTGAGCCTCGCCCTCGGGTTCATCCCGTACGCGGAGTTCCTGGCCTACCCGTTCCGCATCTTCGTCACCTTCATCCACGAGGGCGGGCACGCGCTGGCCGCCTTCGTCACGGGCAACGCCGTCCACAGCCTGACGGTCTCGCCCGACGGCAGCGGCCTCGTCTACTCGACCGACGGCGGGCTGCTCTCCAGCCTCTTCGTTTCGAGCGCGGGCTACCTCGGCGCGATGTCGTTCGGCGCGCTGCTGCTCTGGCTGGTGCGCCGCCGCGTCAAGGCGAAGGCGGTGCTCGCCGCCTGCGGCGCGCTCGTGCTGCTTTTGGCGACGGTCTTCGGCTTCCTCGCGCCGCTGTGGAACTGGAACCTGCCGGGGCTCTTCACGCTCGCCGCGGGCCTGGTGCTGCCCGTCGGGCTCTTCGCCGCGGCGAAGTACCTCAAGCCGCGCGCGGCCGCGTTCCTCGTCTCGTTCCTCGCCGTGCAGTGCGTCCTGAACGCCGTCTTCGATTTGCGGACTGTGCTCTACGCCTCGGCCTTCACCGACGCGCACACGGACGCGGAGAACATGGCGAAGGCGACGGGCGTGCCTTCGGTCTTCTGGGTGCTCTTCTGGATCGTCGTCGCCTTCGCCATCGCGACGCTCGCGCTGCGCGCCTACGTCGCCGGCAAGGAGAGCCCGACGCAGCCCGACCTGCCGTTCGAGGACACGCCGCTCGAAGTCTGAACCCGAAGGACGAACACTCTTGGAAGTGACGCAGGAGAGGCCGCCGGAAGCGCTCGCACACGAAGCGCCGCCCGACGGCCTCTTGCTTTCCACCGACCCCGCGCCGGCGGCGACGCTCGGCTCGCTCCCCGTCGGCGCGCGGCTCATCCTGCGCTGCCGCGCCGACTGGCGCGCGGCCACGGTCGCCTCTTTTGAAAATCAACTCGGCCGCGTCGTCCTCAACGTCGCCTCGCCCACGGGCCACACCTACCGCGTCCGCCGCCCCGCCGACGCCGCGCTCTTCCACGACGGGCACCTCCCCGTCCTCGGCGAAGGCCAGTGGCGCGCCGGCCTCGCACGCTACGACGTGCGCTGGTGAACGTGAGTTTTAGATTTCGACTGCCGGCCTGAGTCCGACGTGTTCGAACTCCTCAGACCGTACCGGGGCCGGCGCGAGGCTCGCGGCCGAGAGCAGGACGAGGGCGAGCCAGAGCATGTCCGCAAGCAACAGGTGGACGATCTGCAACCAGACGGGCGCGAGCAGCGCCGCGTTCAAAAGCCCCGCCGCGAACTGCGCCGCCACCAGCGCCAACACCGCCCGCGCCCAACGCCGCACCCACACGTCCCCGCTCGACTTTAAAGTCGAGAGCGCGAAGTAGATCAGATACCCGCCGACCAGCACGGCCAGCGCCGGGTGCAGCTTGTAGTTTCTCAAACTAAAGAGGAGCCGCGCGGCCGCGCTCATCCCCTCCACATCGACGGACGACCCGCCGCCCTCCGAGAAGAGCGTCGCGCCGAGCGCCGCCACCGCCCCGCTCACCCCGAGCGCGAGCGAGCCGAGCAGCGCCGCGCCCGTGCGCCCCCTGAAGAACTCGAACAGCCTCGGCCTCTCACGCACGCCCCTCGCGGCCCACCAGGCGGTCAGCGCCAGCGCCGCCACGAGCAGGAACGTGTTGACGAGGTGCACCGACAGGTAGACGGCGCGCGCGACCGAGGCGTTCCCGCCCACGAGCCTCAGCAGCACGAGCCCCGCGCCGATGAGCGACTCGGTCACGATGAAGAGCCCGGAAGCCGCCGCCGCCCTCCGCACCGCGTGGCCGCGTTCGAAGGCGCGCAGCGCCCACACGCAGAGCCCGACGACGAGCAGGAACGCCACGCCGCTCGTCGCGCGGTGCGCGAACTCGACGAGCGTCTTGGTCTGTGAAGCGTCGGGCACGACCGACCCGTTGCACAGGGGCCAGTGCGCCCCGCACCCGTCGCCCGACTTCGACGCGCGCACGAACGCGCCCCAGAGGATGACGGCCAGCGTCAGCGCCGTCACGAACCACGCGTACGCCGCGAACCGCCTCCGCGCGCCTTCGGGATGAGATTGATGATTGAATTCCATGAGAGAGCGGAAGGATTATCCCGCCTCGCCGGGGCCAAATCAAATTGGGCTTTGAGGATGGAGTGAGAGAAATTTGAAATCTCAAATTTGAAATCTCAAATTAAAAGCTTCGCCTCACCTTAACGCCCGCCGCCACACGGCCGACTCGCCCTCGCGGCGGACGAGCGCGCTCACCTCCGCGTAGGCCGAGGCGTAGAGTGCGCGCATCTCCTGCGGGGAGGCAGTCCCGGCGAGCCCGCGCTCGACCTCCTCGATTGAAAGCCTCTTGCGCGGCAGCGCCGCAGAGAGCGAAGGCCCCTCGCCCGCGACGTGCGCCGCCAGCCCTTCGACCAGCCACAGCGGCGCCCGCCCCGCGCCCAAGGCTTCGAGCGCGGCGTGCACGAACTCGTGGCGCGGCGTCGTCACAAGCACCCCGCGCCTTCGCAAGACCGCGAGCGGCTGAAAGCTGATTCGCCCCCGCTCCGTCACGGCCGCGACCCACGCCGGCCGCCCCGTCGCGCCGACGAACTCGCCCGTCGTTTCGTAGACAACGACCTCCGTCAGGGGCACGCGCGCGCCCACGCCCGCGCGCTCCAGACGCCCCGACACGTCCGCGTAAGCCCCCTCCAGAGTCCGCACCAAAGCCTCGACCTCGCCCCGCGCCGCGCGCGCCGGGTAGCTCACGTGGAAGTGCTCGCTCCGAAGCTGACTTGAGGCGGAAGCCCGACCATGAGGGAGGGCGTTCGTCTTCCACGGTAACGAGTCGCGAGAGTCGAGACGCCCTCCCTCATGGTCGGGCTTCCGCCCCGCCTCGCTGTCTTCCACGATATAAGCCGCCGGTCGAAACAGGGATTGATTTTCGACCGCTGCACTCTCATCAGCCCTCGACCCGAAGTCCGCGTCACGCAACTCCCCGACGCCTGCGCCGGGGAAGTAGTGCGCGAGTATCTGTCTGTAAGGGGCGCCGCGCGCGGCCGAGACGTGCGCGCCCGCCTGGCAGAGCCCGAGGCCGTGGCCGAAGCCCGTGCCGCGGAAGACGTAGGCCGAGCCTGCGCGCGCGACCTCGAAGCGCGAGCTTTTGAGCACGCTCCAACCGAGCGTGCGCCCGACGATGATCTTGAAGTCCCAGCCGCGCAGGCGCCGCCGCCGCTGCCCTTCGAGTTCGACTAATTCTGCCCGTCCGGTCTGGTCGCGCCGCACGACGCGCACGCCGTCGAGCCGCGCGCCCACGTCGCTGCGCTCGTCGGCCTGCAAGGCTTTCAACAGACGCTCCGCGGGTATCACGTCCGTCCACGCCTCCGACGCGACGCTGCACGACTCGTCTGTAACGCCGCGCAGGTGCGCCGGCGCGTTCGAAGTCCCCCAGAGCTTCGCCAGGTCGGCCGTGCGCCCGCCGCACGCCGCGCTGAAGTAGCTCTCGGCGACGCGCCCCGCGGAGTCGCGCAGGACTTCGCCCGCCGTCTCGCGCACGGCGCGGCGCGCCAGCTCGTAGAAGTCGGGCCGGGCCGACTCGTCGCGCACGGGCACGAAGCGCTGGCAGTGCGTCGTGTCGCAGAGGTCGAAGTGGTCGCGCGCGTGGCGGCGCAGGTTGTGGACGGCGTAGGTGCGCGCGGCGACGGCGAGTGCCTTGAGCGCTTCCAGCTCGGTCTCGACGCTGCCCTCGGCGGCCAGCACGCCGAAGACGTAGTCTTCGAGCGGGAGCCGCAGCGTCGCGTCGCCGCGCGAGAGGCGCACGCGTATGTCGGACGGGGAGACGGGGAGAGAGGGAGACGGGGAGAGTGCCTGCTCTTCATCTCCCCCTGTCTCCCCGTCTCCCTGTCCCCCCTTCTCCCCCTCTCCCCGCAGGGTGCGAGTGTAAGCCTCGAAGACGGTGCGCGCGGCCTCGGCCGCCTCCGCGCCGCGGGAGCGTTTGAGGAGGACGAGGACGGCGAGTTTCACTTCGCCGGTCGGCACTTCGCGGACGCCCGCGGCCACGCCTTCACCCGGCGGGACGAGCCCGGCGGCGAACCCGACGAACCAGCCCTGCGCGCGCCAGCCGCCCTGCGGCGTCGAGGTGCCGGTCTTGCCGAAGACGTAGACGGGCAGCGTCGCCAGCCCCGCGCGCGCGGCCGTCCCGTAGGAAACTACGCCGCGCATCCCCGCGAGCAGAAGCTGACGGTGCGCGGGCTCGACTTCGACGCGCGCGCGCACGGAGGGCGTGAAGCCTTCGGCGCGCGCGGCACGTGGTTCAAGCAGCGCGCCGCCGTTGAAGAGCGCGGCGTAGGCGGTCGCAAGCTGCGCGGGCGTGACGCGCAACTGCTCGCTCTCGCCGAGCATCTCGGGCACGCGCGGCGCGTCGCGCGGCAGCAGCCCCGTCGCCTCGTGCTCGTCCGAGGCGTTGGTGCGCGCGCCGAAGCCGAACTCGCGGAGCGTGCGCGCGTAGGCGTCGGGGTCGAGCGACTCGGCGGCGCGGCCGAAGTAGTAGTTGCAGGAGTTGGCGAGCGCCTCCGCGGGGCCGAAGTCACTCCGGTAGCGCGGGTGCGAGCAGTTGATCTTGAACTCTTCGTGCTCGAAGTGGCGTTGGCAGGCGAGGCGGCTGTCGGCGTTGAGGGTGCCCGCGCGCAGCGCCGTCAGCAGGGTGAAGGGCTTGACGGCGGAGCCGGGCGGCGTCGCCTCCTCGAAGGCGGCGCGGCCGCCGGCCGACGCGCGCACGCGCCCCGTCTGCGCGTCGAGCACGAGCACCGCGCCGTCGCGTCCGCCGAGCGCGTCCCGCGCCGCGCGCCGCAAGACCTCGTCCGCCTCTTCGACGCCCAGGGGCGCGGGCCTCGGCGCCTCCCTCCGGGCGAAGGGCAGACCGAACAATAAGGCAAAAGGCAAAAGGCAAAGGGCAAAGGGCAAAAGATAAAGACGGAGACGACGCCGGCCTCCGTCTTCACTTCTGCCTTCCGACTTCTGCCTTCCGACTTCTGCTTTACTCATCAGGCTCTTCGATGACCTTAACGTCCGAGCGGAAGCGCTGGTAGTTGGAGAAGCGGATGGTGGCGCGCGTGCGGGGCTTGCTCGCGCCTTCGATGACGTGCGTCCACTCGGCCGCGACGGGGACGAGCAGCGTCTGCTCCGGGTCTTTGAAATGCTCGCGCCGGAAGCTGACCGCGTAGTCGTTCACCCTGTATTTGAACCGGCGCGCGGCGCCGACGCGGCCGAAGCCGAGGCTGATGGGGCGCGGGCCTTCGAACTCGAACGGCTCAACGAGGTGCGATTCGTAACGGAGCACGTCGTACGTCTCCGCGTCCACCCAGAGGAAGTTGAGGCTCGGCGCCAGGACGTAGAACGAGAACCCGACGAGGCGCTTGTCCCACTCGACGCGCGGCGGGCCTTCGCCCGGCCGCAGGATGCGGATGCGGTAGGCCCGGCGGCCCTCGAACTGCTCCTCGCCTTCGAACGCGAACTGAAACTCCCCGCGGTGCTTCGGCAGGAGGAAGACGAGCGAGGAGACGGCGGCGCCGGCCGTCTCGTCCTGCCGCCCCGCGCGCTTCGCGGGCTTGCCGTCTATGGTGCGGATGCGGCGGACAGTCTTCGGGTAGTAGTCGTCCTCCTCGTCCGACAGCGCCTCGCGCGAGACCAGTGTGTCGAAGACGAACTCCTTCGACTTCTTCGGCGTCATGTCCTCGCGCAGTTCCTCCTGCCTCAACGTCTCCGTGAAGGAGATGCGGAACAGCTCCGCCTGATACCGCTCGACGCCCTCGCCGACCTTGTCGAGGATGCGCTCCAAACGCTCGTCACGCGCCGGCGTCGGCCCCGGCTCCTGCGCGAGCGCGGGCGCACACGCCGGAAGCGCGAGCAATAATAAGAAGAGCCCCCGCCGGTAGTTCATCACTTCTCAGGCTTGCAACTGCGGCTCCGCGGCGGGCTCGGGCGCCGGTTCCGCGGCCGCCTCGGGCCTCCTCATCTCGGGCGGGGTCACGCGCGCGAGCGCGCCGAGCGTGACGAGCCAGCCGACGAGCGTCAGGACGAAGGCGAGCGCGAGGCGCAGGCCGAAGACCGACAGCTCAGCCCAGCCGTTCGTCAGCGACGTGCGCGTGAAGAGGACGAAGTACGGCATCGACCCGAAGAGGAAGAGCCCGACCGCGTAGACGAGCACCGACCGCGGCGCGTACGCCCGGCCGACGACGCGGTGCAATCCCTTGAGCGTCGCCAGGAGCCCCACGCGCGCCGCCGACAGCCACAGGTGCGCCGCCGCGAGCGGCAGCAGGAACCCGAGCAGCACCAGCCAAGACCACGACAGCAGCGCCTCCTGCCAGTGCAAAGGCACCGGCCGCTCGCCCATGACGCCCGGCCCCGTGGGGATGTGCGGCGGCTCGTCCACCTTCGGCAGCCACCCTTGCAGCTTGTAGAGCAGATAGACGAAGAGCGCGGCGAAGAGCGCGACGGGGACGGCCAGCAGCAGCACCTTCAGAAAGTCGCGCGGCGCGCGCCGCATGATGCGGCCGGCGGTCGCCTCGGGCAGCGCGGCGTTAGCCGCCGCCGCCTGGAAAAGGAAGAAGAGCAGCGGCGCGGCGGCGGCCGTCACGGCCGTCACGGAGAGCTGCCACGCGTTCGCCACGCCTACCGCGAAGAAGTAGTAGACGCTCGACAGCAGCAGCGCGTAGAGCAGGGCGAGCAGCAGGAGCCCGCGCCAGTCGCGGAGAAGGTCGCGTGTCGAGGCCCCGAGGGCTGCGAATGACTCTTTAATCATCGTCGTCTTTCCTTGTGAGCCTCGGCGCTCACTTGTCGAGGATGGTCAGGCCGGCCGTGGCCGAGTTGGCGCGCACGTCGGGCTCGTACATGCGCTCGACGCGCGCGGGCGCGGCGCGGAACTGGCCGGGCTCCTGCACGCGCATCGCGTACTGGAACTGCGCCTTCCCGCCGAAGTGGTCGAGGAAGATGACGGCGCGGTTGTCGCGGAACTCGCGCTCGCTGTACCAATCGCTCCAGTCCTTGTCGGTGTGGTTGAGGTCGATGCCGCTCACCTCCTCGACCTGCTCGCAGCCGGCCGGGATCGGGTCTTCGATCATGAGGTAGCTCGCGGCCTCGCCCTCCACCGTCAGGCGCGAGACGATGGTGTCGCCCGAGCGCACGTCGCCCGAGAGCGGCTCCACCTGCCAGCCGATCCCGCCGTCCGGCTTCTCGACGACCTTCAGGCGCAGGTACTCGCGGCGCAGCTTGAGCTGCGGCACGCCCTGCTCCTGCGTCTGCTCGTCGTTCGTGTAGTGCGTCACGTTCGTCGCGAGGTAGAGGACGCCGCGGCCGCGCTTGACGACGCGCACCTCGCTCGTCTGCCCGACCTCGCCGCCGCGCCGCTGCACGGTGAAGACCTGCATCGAGGCCGAGTCGGCGGCCGTCACCTGCCGCTGCGCGACCTGCTGCCCGTCCACGTAGACTTCGAGCGCGTAGTCGGGGTCGAGCTCCTTGCTCACCTTCACGTAGTCGAGCAGGCCGTAGACGGCGAAGGCCGTCTCGCGCGTCGAGAGCCAGTAGTAGCCGTGGCGGCGGTGGCCCGTGAGCCAGCGCGCGGCGCGCGGCAAGACTTCGCTCGCGGGCAGGATGCGCGCCAGCGCCTTGACCGCGACCGCCGTCGCCTCCGTGTCGTTCCAGCCGTTCTCGCTCTGCCAGAAGGCTTCGGCGCCGCCGCCCTTGGCCGACCGTTCCAGCTCGCCCGCGACCGCCTGCGCGCGGTTGTCGTTGCGCTCCTTCAGACCGAGCGCCAGGTGCGCGCGGCCGTAGGCGCCGAGCTTCGCGCGGTTCGTGAAGATGTCGTTCAAATAGCGCATCTCCGCGTCGCCGCTCTCGGCGAGCGCGTAGGCCATGTAGGCGCGCGCGTCCAGGCCGTCCCCTTCGGCGTTCGCTTCGAGCAGTTTCTTGAGCGCGTCGCGCCCGTTCTCAAGGCGGTTGGCGTCAACCTCGTAGCCCGCGCGCTGCGCCTGCACCAGGCCGTCCACGACGTAGGCCGTCATCCACGGGCTCGTGTCGTCGTCCTTCCACCAGCCCCAGCCGCCGTCCGGGTGCTGGAAGCCGTAGAGGCGACGCAGACCCTTGCGCACCTTCTTGCCCACGTCGTTCGTGTCCCTAACGGTCGCCGTCTGCACGCTCTGCAAAGCCTGCGTGACGATGACGTTCGGCAGGAGCGAGGACATCGTCTGCTCGGTGCAGCCGTAGGGGTAGCTCGTCAGGTAGTCGAGCGCGCCGAAGAGCGTGCCGGCTATCGTCGGCGAGACCTCGACGCGCAGCGTGCGCGCGTTCGGGTCGGCGTCCGCGGGCAGCTTGACGGTGACCGTCTTGTTGGCCTCGTCGTCCGAGATGGCGAACGAGTCGGCGCGCGTGTACTTCAGCCCGCGCGGGACGACGGGGAGGCCGGTCTCGACGGCGTCCGATTCGGTGTCGGTCAGAGCCTTCGCCAGAATCTTCAGGTCGCCGCTGGCGGGCGCCTCGACGCGCCAGTTGACGCGGTACTCGCCCTGGCTCGGGATGGTCACGGTCTGCTGCGCCGGGTCGAGCAGCTTCGCGCCGGCCACCTCGATGCCGATCTTCGTCACCTTCTCCGACTTGAGGTAGTTGTGAACGATCCCCGAGAGGATGACGGTGTCGCCCGCCGTCAGGAAGCGCGGCATGGCGACGCGGAGGATGACGTCTTTCCGCTCGACCACCTTCGAGACGGCGACGCCGACCTTCGTGTCGGCCGTGACGGCGCGCGCCGTGGCGCGCCACGTCGTCAGGTTGTCGGGCAGGTCGAACTTCGCCGTCGCCTTGCCGTCCGCGCCCGTCAAGAGGTTGGGCTGCCAGAAGGCCGTGTCCTTGAAAATCTTCCTGACGAGCGGAGTGGCCGTGTCGTCCTTCACGTCGGCGAACTGGTTCTTCGGCTTCTTCCGCTGCGCCAGCTCGATCTTCTTCTCGCCCGCGTAGCCGGAGAAGTTGTAGTTGACCGAGAAGGAGGTCGAGACCGAGCTGTAGCGCGGGCCGTAGAACTCGCGCCGGATGTCGCCGACCGACTCGGACGCGATGCTGTAGACGGCCTCGTCCACGACGCCCAGGCTCACCTCCGCCCCCGCGGCGGGCGAGCCGTCCGCGTTGCGCGCGAGCACGGTGTAGGAGGCAGTCTCGCGCGGCTTGTACTCCTTCTTGTTCGGGATGATCTCAAGGCTGAGCAGCTTGTCGCGCGCCGGCACCTTGAGGTCGAGCGTCTGCGTGTACATCTCGCTGTTGCGGACGTAGGTGACGCTGACGCTGACGTTCGGGGCGAAGCGCGCCTCGACCGGGATGTCGATGGTCGCCTGCCGGCCGGCGACATGGAGCTGCCGCACGGCGAGGACGTTGTCCAGCTCGGTCGTGACGAGCAGGTGCGCGTCCTCCTTCGGCAGTTGCGCGAGGATGTGCGCCGTCTCGCCGGGCTTATAGGAGGGCTTGTCGGCGACGAGCTGTATCTCGTCTTCGCCCTGGTAAGAGACGTCCGTCCAGTTCCCCGTCGGGTCGGCGACCCAGAGGTAGCCGGCCTCCATCACGACGGGCTTGCCGCCCTCGTCAACGGTCGTCTTGATGCGGATGCTGCCGGGCTGGGGCGCCGTGTAGTCGGTCGAAGCCTTGCCCTCGGCGTTCGTGTCCACGTCCACGGACGAAAGCTCCTTCTCCTCGACCTCGTAGTCGGGGTACTCGTAGCCGTCCTCCGTCTTCTTGACGACCTTCTTCCAGCGGCGGTCGAAGAAGGTGACCTTGACGCGCGTCTGCACGGGCCGCCCCTCGCGGTCGCGCGCGGTGACGTTGACGTGTGCCGCGTCGCCCTTGTTGTAGACGTAGCGGTCGGCGTAGGCGTAGGCGACGACGTTGCTGCGGACGCCGGTGAAGGAGGCCGAGCCGCTCATCGAGCGGCGGGCGGCGTCCGTCACCTCGGCTTCGAGGCGGTAGCTGTAGTCCCAGTTATCTTTCGCGTCGGCCTGCGGGACTTTGTAGTCCACGTTGAGCTGCCCCTGCGC
>Ga0213876_10000546_pt1 | contig 28155 bp, 22 predicted proteins | sample BarmaccomBMRX_R9_FD_160113 | JGI IMG/M metagenome (GOLD analysis project Ga0213876, IMG submission 160113) | Root-associated microbial communities from Barbacenia macrantha in rupestrian grasslands, the National Park of Serra do Cipo, Brazil - RX_R9 | ecosystem: Host-associated > Plants > Roots... | reverse complement strand
CAGTTCGCTGTACCTGTCCAGCACGGAATCGTACAATGCACCGAATGAAGAACTCATATTCCCAAGCCGGGCCACCTGCCCGTCAAGCATATCGAATAATCCCGCAAACAGGATAAGTGCACCGGCCCAGCCTACATAGGAAAGATCGCCGCGGTTGCCTTCTTCGGCGCCCACCACGAAAATCACCGCCACTCCAATGTTCAGCAGGAACCCGATAGTGGTAACGGCATTGGGCGTAAGTCCAAGTTTGATCAAAAGCTTTACGAACGGGTCTATGATCCTGTAGATCCCGCGCTGCAACCGAATTCTTAGCGTAACCTGCTCCATCAATTTATTTTCCGCCCTCAAAGTAATTAAAAATCGAATTTAAACCGGGCCCTCACACCCAGCGATGCAACATACTGGTGATCGAGATAATTGAACCGCTTCACCAGGTCTACCCGTATCAGCTTGAAAATATTCGTGATGCCCACACTGCCCTCGATATAAGGCGTTCTATCCAGTGCAAAAGTAGTTGGCAATCCATCCACTGTCGGATATTTGATCAGCTCGGGATCCTTGTACGGGTTGTTCTCATCCCTTACTCCTCCATATAATATTTTGGCCGATATCACTTCACGGAGTTTCAGCTTTTTTAACAGGGGAACCCGGTTAAAGAACAGCCCGTTGAAATGATGATCGATATTGAAACTCATGAAATGATCGCTCACGAATTCCTGGAAATTCATCAGGTTGAATGAATTCAGCTGGTAGGCATAGGTCTGGTTGGCGCGATGGATCGTCATCAGCGGATAGGGAAGCCTGCCGAAAATATATCCGCCTTCCACCACCACATCGCTGTACCCCAGCTGCGACAGGAAAATGCGCTGCTCATAGCGTGCATTGATGTTCTGGTAATTGTACTGGCTGTTCATCAGGTTTTTCAACCCTGCGATCAGCCGGAAGGTGAAGATCGGATACTTGTTGATAATGGGGATCCGATACACTTTACCTTGGTAGAATTGTTCATGCGGCGCCCAGCGTAACTCGCCCGAAAACTCCGAGGTAATGATCTTATTGACATTGACAGTGGCGCCATTCACCAGTTTGCTATACACAATAGAGCCGGCAGGTTCCTGCTTCCAGTTCATGAACCCGAAAGTGTATGACAAATGATTGGGCAGCTCATGCACATACTCCAGTTTGAGTTTACTGTTGTACAGCCATTTGTCGTTCTGGCCCCGCTTGAAAGAGAGCAGGAAATTATCCTCAGCAACGAACTGCAGTTCCTGGCCGGGTATTTTGGTGTCATGTTGGTAACTGGCGCGGATATAATTCAGCGGGTAAACATAGATCGACTTGTTGTTGAGCGAATAGGTGGTACTCAGGAATCCCTTCCATCGCTCATCCTTGAAACCATAGGCCCCATAGGTCTCGAAATAGAGCCGCTTGTTGAATTTAGGCGTGGTGCGTCCGCCAAAGCGCAGTTTGAAACCCTCTATCGGGTTGAAGCTGTAAAAAGCAGCCGCAGGACCTACTTCAAAATACGGTCCCACAGAAGTATAGCCCGAGAACAGAAAGGTGGCGATGGCCATCGTCCTGCGGAATGAAGGCATCTTCTCGAGGCTGTCTACATTGCTGTACACTTTCGCTTCCGTTCTGGTGAGGGTATCGTGGCGACTGGTGGTCCAGAAAGAATCGGGGTGCTGGTTCGAGTTTTCCAGTTTTACCAGCGCCGGACCATCATACACACTGTCTGGCTGCGGCACATTGATCCGGTAATTTCTGAATGAAACGGTCCGCTCGCCAAAAAATCCGCCGCCCGAGTTCTTGGTAATACTCGCATCGGCCATGATATTGCTCTTGCTGAGATGGTAACGGCTGTCTTCACTTTTCTCGAAATCCAGGTCGATATGCAGTTCGCGCACCCAGTTGAGGTTGGCGTTCTTGCTGAGGAACATATTGATCTTCTGAACGGAATAGTTACCATCCAGGGTGATCCACATATTTCCGCGGAACAGCAGGTCATTGGTATTACGCGGCGTAAAATAAAGTTTGATGAGCTTCATACCGCTCGCATCCGTTACCGTATCGCGGATATAATACATGTAAAAAGTAGGCGCCAGGTCCGCTATCGGGCTCAGGAACTGGTAGGTGAACAGCGGGATATCGTTATCGTAAATATCGATATCCATATACAGCCGGTTGAGATAACTGCTTACGCCGGCATTATCGATGTACTCCCCGTAGTTCACCTGCTTCTCACCGGTAACAATGGTTTTCATCTTCTCCGGCTTTTTGCGGAAATATTTCTTGCTCAGCGTTTCTTCGAGGTATACGGGCAGCAAAGACTTGCCCTCCAGCTTGGTGGTATCCCGGTTCTCGAACATGAACTGGTATTTCTTGAGCAGTTTTGAATTGGTGAGCTTTTCCGAAACATTACTGAGCGATACTTCCATTTTTTCGTACTGGTCGTATTGCACATAGTCGTAATGCTCCATCCGGTTGATGGGCTTGTTCTCGATCACACGCTTGATCAGCTCTACGGCAGAATTGCCCTTGTTGCGGTACGGTGCACGCTTATTGGTGGTAACCGTTACATTGTTCACCGCTTTCGGATCGGTTTCCAATGAGAAATCCACGGTCTGCGTGGTGCCTGGAACGATCGTTTTTAGTATCGTCTTATAACCAACATAGGAAACCTGGACGGTCGGATTATTTCCTGAAGAACGCAATGTATAATGTCCCGTGCTGTCTGTAACGGTGCCTCGTCCTCCTTTGAATACCACACTCACGTATTGCAACGGCCGCTGGCTGATCGCATCTGTTACCACACCCTGCACTACTGTCTGCGCCATCGCCGGTACCATGCCAAGAACCAGTACAAAGCCCATCCACACCCGCCTTATTTTTCTGTTTATCATTATCAGTTCCATCTATTTAAAAACAAATCTTTTCTGCAGTGTATAGTTGTAAAAAAAACCAACGAAAATAGACACTGTCACTTTCGACACCAGGTAAGTTAGACCGCAGTAATGGGTGAGCAGGAAAACCCCGGACGATACCAATGCCAGGTTACCTACCCATACCAGCACATATTTCACCGCCTGGAAATGCATTTTTTTATCCCGCGCACTGAATACCCATCTGCGGTTCATGGAAAAGTTCACGATGCCTCCGCAGATGGTTCCCAGCATGCTGGCCAGCAGGTACCAGCAGCCCAGCGCCTCTTTGAGGATCACCGTGGTTGAAAAATCAACAGCCGTAGCTGTTAATGATGCCGCCTGCGCTTTAAAAAAAGTCATTTATACAATACTATTATAGATCATCACCTGCAATACGATATTGCTGTACACGCCCGCCAGCACATCATCCATCATCACACCCCACCCGCCGGGCAATGATTCCATCCTGCGGATGAACAGCGGTTTCAGGATATCGAAGAACCGGAACAGTACCAGCGCTATCAGCCCGTGCTGCCAGCTTACCGGCACAAAGAGCAGGCTGATACACATGCCCGCTGCCTCATCGATCACCACCCTGCTGCTGTCTTTGCCCCAATTCGGCTCTACTTTATAAGAACTCCAGATGCCTGCTGCCGTTATAAGTGACGTAACAAGCAGCATTATATTGTCGGCTCCGGTATTCCTTAACAAAAAATACCAGAGCACTGCAACCAGCGCAGCCGCAACCGTTCCGCCGCCTTTCATATAGCCGATGCCCAGGCAGCTTGCCAGCCATTGGTGCAGCCGCATCATAATGCTTCCACCAGGTCCTGGTAATAATCCAATCCCAGATGTGTGATCAGGTCTTCGCCCATGATATGCCGCAGTGTATTCTGCAGCTTGATCAGCTGTTTGAAAATATCATGTTCCGGCCTCAGCCCGGGTGCGGTCTGTGGCGATTTGAAATAGAACGACAGCCATTCCTGGATCCCGCTCATATTCGCCCGCTTCGCCAGGTCCATGAAAAGCGCGAGATCGAGCACGATAGGCGCTGCCAGGATGGAATCGCGGCAGAGAAAATTGATCTTGATCTGCATCGAGTATCCCAGCCAGCCGAAAATGTCGATATTATCCCAGCTCTCTTTATTATCGCCATGCGGCGGGTAATAGTTGATCCGCACTTTATGGTACAGTTCGCCATACAGTTCGGGATTGATATCGGGCTGCAGTATATCTTCCAGTACGCTCAGTTTCGATACTTCTTTTGTTTTGAAATTATCAGGATCATCGAGCACCAGTCCATCCCGGTTGCCGAGGATATTTGTCGAGAACCAGCCACGCACACCCAGGGCACGCGCATGGAGGCCGGGAGCGAGAATGGTCTTCATCAGGGTCTGTCCTGTTTTGAAATCCTTGCCGCCTATCGGCGTATTGGTATCCTTCGATAACTGGATCAGCGCAGGGATATCACAGGTGAGATTGGGTGCGCCATTGGCGAAAGGAACACCCAGCTTCAATGCCGCATAAGCATAGATCATACTTGGAGAAATAGCGGGGTCATTGTTGCGCAGTCCGTCCTCGAATGCTTCCAGGCTTTGGTGCACTTCCGATTCCTCGATATATTTTTCAGTAGATCCGCACCATACGATCACCACGCGACTGCAATCATTTGCGTCGCGGAAATTTTCGATATCGTCCATCACCGCAATAGCCAGGTCCCATTTGGTGCCTGCTTTTTTTATGTTCTCCCCATCGAGATTTTTGATATAGGATTTATCGAACACCGCTTTCATGGGAACGATCGCTTCCAGTTCGGGTCTGATCGCATTGAGCAATCCCGGCTCCAGCACTTTTGCCTTGCTGGCCGCTTCGTATACATTGTCTGCATATACATCCCAACCGCCGAATACGATATCGCTGAGCTCAGCCAGGGGCACAAAATCTTTGATGAGCGGATACCTGTTCTCGGTACGTTTTCCCAGGCGGATATTGCCCATCTGGGTCAGCGCCCCGATCGGTTGCGACAACCCTTTGTTGACGGCTATCACGCCCGCGATCAGGGTAGTGCCCACTGCGCCCATGCCGGGCAGCAGTATCCCCAGTTTTCCATCAGCAGCTTGAATCTGTTCTTTCATGTTGGTTTTTTTTATCGTTGTTCTTGAGTTTTTAAATGAGGGGCCGGATGTTTTTTACCATTCGGCTGATTATTCTGAAGGCCGCGGATCATGATCGACATGATCGATTCCATCCGCGGTTCCAGTTTCGCATATTTGCTCTCGGTGAACATATCCCGCTCCAGTCCGCGCAGCGAACTTACCATCACGGATGGGAGGATATCCAGCTCCTTGCCGATCTGTTTGGTGAACTCGCCATTGCTCACGCCGTACGACAATATTTCCTTCACCAGCTGGGTCTCCCGGGTATCGTACTGGGCATGCAGGTGTTTCATGCAACGCATGTTGTCCTGCATTTCGCCCCTGACCAGTTTGCAGAGATTCAGTTTTTTCTGCACCGACCGGATCTTGGTAAGCGTAAAGGCTTTCAGCTTGTCTTCCGCTGATCCTGCTTTTTGCACTGCCTGCTGCACATTACGGAACACTTCCTCCATCTCTTTCATCACCACGGCATCGAAGATCTCTTCCTTGCTGGAATAGTAGTAGTACAGGGTGCTTTTACCCTTGCCCATGGCTTTGGCAATATCCTCCATGGTAGTCTTGCGCAGCCCATACTGCTGGAACAGTTTCTGGGCTTCACGGAGGATCTCCTCGCGGATCATATCGTCTTTCGTCATCAGCATAATTCGACCAAAATCGTTTTTCGGTCCAAAAGTAGGGGAATTTGCATCCCCGCATTCAACCGTTCATAGATTATCCGTGTTTGGCGGCAAAATCGGTCATCAGCGCGCAAAATATCTCCACGCTTTCCAGCTCCAAAGCATTGTACATGCTCACGCGGAGACCGCCGATGGTGCGGTAGCCTTTTACGCCCACCATACCTTCTTTTTTGCAGCGCTCGAGAAAGGGGGCTTCGAGCGCCGGATCGGTCAGGAAAAAAACGGCATTCATCTGGCTGCGGTCTTCCCTGGCTACCCGGGTGGTGAACACCGGCAGTTTATCAAGTGTCTGGTACAGCAGTTGCGATTTTGCAAGGCTTCTCTTCCCCATTTCCGCCAATCCTCCCTGCTCCAGTATCCAGCGCAGGGTAAGCATGCTCACATATACGGAAAAAACCGGCGGAGTGTTCATCAGGGATGCTGCTTCGATATGTTTCTGGTAGTTCATGATGGTCGGTATCCGGCGTTTTACCCTGCCGAGCACTTCTTTTTTTACCACCACCAGGTTTACCCCGGCAGCGCCCATATTTTTCTGGGCGCCGGCATAGATCAGGGAGAATTTTTTGAAATCGGCCGGGCGACTGAAGATATCACTGCTCATATCGGCCACCAGCGGAACGGGTACTTCGGGGTATTGCTGCCATTGTGTTCCTTCCACCGTATTGTTGGTAGTGATATGGAGATAGCTCGCATCGGCCGGTACGGAAAATTCCTTACTTATATATGTATTGTCGCGGTCAGACGAGTCGGCAACAATATCCACCTGGCCAAACAGCGAGGCTTCGGCGGCGGCTTTCTTGCCCCAGATCCCGTTTATATGATAAGCCGCCTTTCCGGCGTCGTCCAGCAGGTTCATCGGAACCTGCATAAACTGGGTGGTAGCTCCGCCGTGAAGAAAAAGTACCTCGTACTGTTCATCCAGCTCCATCAGTTTTTTAACAGAAGCGATCGCTTCCTGCAATACCTCCTGGAACAGCGGTGTGCGGTGCCCGATCTCGAGAATGGACAATCCCGATCCGTTAAAATCGAAAATAGCTTTGGACGCCGCTTCCATTACAGGCTGCGGAAGAACGGAGGGGCCGGAGTTGAAGTTGTGCAACATAGTGGTCTGTAGTCTGTGGTTGTTTGGAGTTTGGAGTTTGGGGTTTGAGGTTTGGGGTTTGGTGATCTATTTATGAACTGCAAACCCCAAACACCAAACGCCAAACACCTATTCATGCACATCTGTTACTCCTCCCGACACCGTGTACTTCATCGCGTCCGCGGCGCCGAGGTTGGTGAGGAGCTTGATGCGGTCGCGCGGAACGATATAAGTGATGCCGGAGATCGCGTAGGAATGAGGCACATATACGGTTACATGCTCGGGCATTCCAAACTCATGCGCATTGGGCTGAGTGATGAAACCGATACGCCATACATCTGGAGCATCCACATTCACCAGCACCGGCTTATCGAATTTTTTCTTGTTGCCCGCAAACGCTTCCAGAAAATCTTTTACGGAAGAATAAATGAACTTGATGCCAGGCGTCTTCTCCAGCACTTTATCCAGCAGCGACACTACCCTGCCCATCATATATAGCGAAGAGATCCAACCCACAATAAGCACGAGGCCAACTACCACTACGAAACCCAGTCCCGGTATCTTATTCAGATGCCCTTCCGAATCCCGCGGCAGGTAGGTCGGGGCAAACGAGTGCACGATATTGGGTAGGATATCATCTACAAAATTAAAGAGGCCAAATACCACCCAAATGGTTATACCGATCGGGGCCAGCACGATCATTCCCTGGAAAAAATACTGGAGTAATCGCCTGAGATAGGCGCGAACAGTTAGCCGGTTGCTGGAATTCATCCTTCGGATTTACGGCAAAGTACGCAAGAAATCAGCACTTGTAATTGTATTTCACACACTTATTGGTGCAATCGATTTAAAGCTAACAGGAGTAAGCATTTAGCACGATTCACATTTATCACACTGTTCAGCCGTTCAACACAAAATCATAAAAATTTTACATGGAAACTTTGGTCACTAAATAAGTTTCCATAGTTTTGCGCCTCATTATGGAAGCACAGGAACGAATAGTAGGCAAGGCGCACGAACTGTTTATGCGTTACGGCATCCGCAGCGTGAGCATGGATGAAGTAGCTAACCAGCTGGGTATCAGCAAGAAGACAATTTACCAGTTCTATACCGACAAGGATGCGCTCGTAGAAGATGTGATCGACATCGAGCTGAGCAAGAGTGAACGGGAATGCGCGATGCACAAACAGCGCAGTGAGAACCCCATCCATGAAATTTTCATGGCGGTGGATATGCTGCTTGAAATGCTGACGCAGATGAACCCGACGGTGATCTTCGATCTGGAACGATACCATCCCAAAGCATTCCGCAAATACAGCGAGTACAAGAATAAGTTCCTGTATTCGATCATCCGCGAGAACCTGGACCTGGGCAAGGCCGAAGGATTATACCGTGAAGAGATCAATACGGATATCATGGCGCGTTTCCGGCTGGCATCGATCTTCCTGGTGTTTAACCCGGAATCGTTGAATTGCGGCAAACATGCCCTGCCGGCGGTGATCAAGGAGATAACCGATAACTTTTTATACGGACTGGCTACGCCCAAGGGCCAGAAACTGATTCAGAAATACAAGCAACAACGACAAAAAACCATACACGTATGAGTAAAAGACGAATGACCGGATGGATGCTGTTGAGCTGTTTACTGCTGGCGGCTGCCGTGCAGGCACAAACGGCAACCCGGCATGAATTTACGGTGATGCAGGCTGTCGACTACGCACGCAGCAACAATGTGCAGGTCAAAAATGCATTGCTGAACATCCAGATCCAGCAACAGACCAACCGCGATATCACTTCAGCGGCACTGCCGAATATCAACGGCAGCGTGGGTATGACGGATTACCTGAAGATCCCCACATCCCTGATCCCAGGTGAGATATTCGGACAGCCCGGCACATATATTCCCGTGCAGTTCGGTACCAAGTACAATTCTACCGCGAGCATCCAGCTGAGCCAGCTGCTGTTCGACGGACAGGTGTTCATCGGGCTGCAGGCCAGGAAAACTTCCATCGAATTCCAAGCGAAGAATGCGGAAGTAACGGAAGAAATGGTAAAGACCAATATCTACAAGATCTATTACCAGCTGGCGGCCAGCAAGAACCAGATAGACCTGCTGGATGCGAATATTGCCCGCCTGGTAAAGCTGCAGCACGACGCCAATGAACTGTACAAGAACGGGTTTGCTGAAAAACTGGATGTAGATAAAGTAACGGTGCAGCTGGCCAATCTCCAGAGCGAACGCATAAAAGCGCTGAACAGCATCGATGTTGGTTATTACGGGCTGAAGACCCTGATGGGTATGCCTGCAAAAGACACCCTGGTCCTTACCGAAAAGATCAGCGCCGACCAGATAAAGATGGACCTGCTAACGGATACAGCTTACTCTTATACCGACAGAAAGGAGTACCAGTACCTGCAGCTCGGCAAAAAACTGAATGAGTTCAATATCCGCCGGTATAAACTGGCGTACTTTCCTACGCTCTCGCTTAACGGCAACTACAGCAAGAATGCGCAGCGGAATACATTCTCCTTCTTCGGAAAGGGCGACTGGTTCACGACTTCTTATATAGGTCTCAACCTCGCGATCCCCATTTTCGATGGCTTTGCCAAAGATGCCCGCATCAAAAAAGCAACGCTTGAAATGAAGCAGACAGAGAACCAGCTCGACAATCTGCGGCTCTCTATTGACAACGAAGTGGAACAGGCCCGGTTGAATTTCAGGAGTGCGCTTACCACCATGGATTTCCAGAAACAGAACATGGTGCTGGCGGAAAACGTATACAACCAGACCAAGAAAAAATTTGAGGCAGGAACGGGTTCCAATACGGAGATCAACGCCGCCCAGACCGATCTGATCGCAGCACAAACCAATTATATCAATGCACTTTATAGTGCGATCGTTGCCAGGGTCGATTATTTAAAAGCCACCGGCAAACTTTAACCAAAACTCAAAAAAACAAGTATATGCAAAAGATAGTACACGTGATCTTTATCGCATCAGCCCTTAGCCTTGCAGCCTGCGGAACTAAGACTGAGAAGGTAACGGTTGCCGTTAAAAAACAGGAACTGGAAAAACTGAAAAAAGAACAACAGGTTACTGCTGATAAGATCAAGGCGCTGGAAATAGAGATCGCCAAAATGGATACTTCCGCTGCAAAAGAGAACGTGGCCAAACTGGTGAGCACCACGCCGGTGATCGCGCAGAACTTTACCCATTATATCGATCTGCAGGGACGGGTGGATGCGGAGAACATTTCTTATGTAGCCCCGCGTATGGGACCCGCGCAGGTAAAAGCGGTATACGTGACCAAGGGCGCTTACGTTCGCAAAGGGCAACTGCTGCTGAAACTGGACGATGCCATCGTAAGGCAGCAGGTGGCCGCTTCCAGGCAGAGTACAGAAACGATCAAGAGCCAGATCAATCTGGCCAGGGATATCTACAACCGCCGCAATAACCTGTGGAAGCAGGGTATCGGTACGGAAGTGGAACTGATCACCGCGCGCACCAACGTGGAAACACTCGAAAAACAACTGGCCGCAGCGAACGAAAATATCAAAGTACAACAGGAACAGCTGAATAGCTACAATGTATACAGCGACGTGAACGGTATTGCCGATGAAGTGAATATCCGCCCCGGCGAGATCTTCAGTGGCGCAGTCGGCGCTGCTCCGCAGATCAGGATCGTGAACACCAGTACCCTGAAGGTGATCACCGATGTTCCGGAGAACTACAGCGGCAAAGTAAGGCAGGGGTCTAGCGTTCTGGTAACACTGCCGGATATCAATAAAACTTTCAATGCCCGGATCAACCTGTCCGGTCAGCTGATCGACCCCACCAACCGTTCTTTCCGCGCCGAAGCGCGGTTACCGGAGGCGGCGGGTATCCGTCCCAATCAGATCGCCCAGGTACGCATCCTCGATTATGCCGCAGCCAATGCCATCGCCATCCCGGTGAATACGGTAGGTACGGATGAGAAAGGGAAATTCGTTTATGTGGCTGCTACAGAAGGCGGCAGGCTGATCGCCCGCAAACGGCAGATCATTGTCGGTGAACTCTACCAGCAACTGATAGAAGTAAAAAGCGGACTGAGCGCCGGCGAACAACTGATCACCGAAGGCTTCCAGAATATTTATGATGGGCAGGTGTTGAGGAAAGCGTGAGGCGGCAGGCGTGAGGCGTGAGGCGTGAGGCGTGAGACGTGAGATGTGAATGGTGATTGGTGAAAAGCATGAGTTTGAGCATCTTCTCACGACTCACGTTTCACGACTCACGTTTCACGAAAACCAAAACTAACAAGCTGAAAAAAATACTTTATGCAAATCTTAGAAGGAATAGCCAAAAAATTCAAACAGTTCCGGCCTACCAGCTGGGCTGTTGACAATCGTACGGCTGTCTATGTTATTACCATCCTGGTATCCTTGTATGGACTGTTCAAGTTCACAACGATGCCCAAGGAGCAGTTTCCCGATATCGTGGTGCCTACGATCAGCGTAAGCACCGTTTATTTCGGCACCTCTCCCAAGGATATGGAGAACCTGGTTACCCGGCCTATCGAGAAACAACTGAAAGGCATCAGCGGGGCCAAGGTAAAAAAGATCCAGTCTACTTCGCAGCAGGATTTCTCGCTGATCATTGTGGAGTTCGATACGGATGTGAAAACCGATATCGCCAAAACAAAGGTTAAGGATGCGATCGATAAGGCCCAGACGGATCTCCCGAACGATCTTACCCAGCAGCCCAATGTACAGGAGTTCGATTTCAGTGAAATGCCCATCATGTATGTGAATGTGAGCGGCGACTACGACGGTATGACCCTGAAACGGTATGCCGATAAAATGCAGGACCGCTTTGAAGAACTGACCGAGATCAACCGGGCCGATATTGTGGGCGCGCCGGAGCGCGAGATCCAGATCAATGTGGATCCTTATAAAATGCAGGTGGCGAAATTATCGTTCACCGATATCGGTAACGCCATCAACTATGAGAACAGGGATATCAGCGGGGGCCTGGTAGAAGTGGGTGAGATGAAAAGGACGATCCGCGTAAAAGGGCAGTTCGCCACCGCATTCGATATGCAGAATATCGTGGTGCGCAATTTACAGGGCGCCCCGATTTACCTGCGCGATGTTGCACAGATCATCGATACCGTTAAAGAGACCGAAAACTATGCACGGCTCGACGGCAAGAATGTAGTAACCCTCAATATCGTAAAAAGAAGCGGCGAGAACCTGATCAATGCCGCCGATAAGATCAAAGGCATTGTGGCCGATATGAAGGAAAAACAGGAGCTGCCGCCCAACCTGAACATCGTGATCACGGGCGACCAGAGTGTGCAGACCAAGACCTCGTTCAACGACCTGGTAAATACCATTGTGATCGGCTTTGTGCTGGTATTGCTGGTACTGATGTTCTTTATGGGCGTTACCAATGCCTTCTTCGTGGCATTGAGCGTACCCCTGAGCGTGTTCGTTGCATTCCTCTTTCTGCCGCTGGCAGACGGCATCATCGGAACGCATGTAACGCTGAACTTTATCGTGCTCTTTGCACTGCTGTTCGGCCTCGGTATTATCGTGGACGATGCGATCGTGGTAATTGAGAATACACACCGGATTTATGATAACGGCAGGGTCAAGATCACCCGCTCGGCCAAGGAAGCGGCGGGTGAGGTATTTGTGCCGGTGCTGGCGGGTACGCTTACAACGCTCGCACCATTCTTCCCGCTGTTGTTGTGGAAAGGACTGATCGGTAAGTTCATGATCTATCTCCCCACAATGCTGATCCTTACGCTGGCCGCATCACTGATCGTTGCGTTCTTCATTAACCCTGTATTTGCCGTAAGCTTTATGAAGCCTGAGGGCAGGGAATATGAAAAACCAAAGAACCAGATCTTCAGAACGCCTTTGTTCTGGACCGTGATCGCGTTCGGACTGCTGTTCAATCTCGCCGGCGGGCATGGATTCGGGAATTTCCTCTTGTTCATGGCCGTGCTGATGGTGCTGAACCGGTATGTGCTGCGCGGCATCATTCACTATTTCCAGGAAAGAGTGCTGCCTAACCTGATGAACAGGTATGAAAAATTACTGCACTGGGTATTGAAAGGAAAAAGGCCGGTGCGTTTGCTCTGGGCAATGTTCCTGCTGTTCCCTTTCTCACTGATCATGCTGATGGTCCGCAATAACCCAAAGCCATTCTTCCCCAGCGGCGATCCGCATTTCGTATATGTATACCTGAAAATGCCGATCGGAACAAAGACGTCCACTACCGATTCGGTATTGCGTATCCTGGAAGGAAGGGTATACAATGTACTGGGTAACGAAAAACCGGGCGTACCAGGCTCTGTGGTAGAAAGTGTGATCGCGAATGTGGCCGTCAGCGCCAATAACCCGCGCGACAATAACCGGAGTACCCAGAGCAACCTGGGCCGGATCCAGGTTTCATTTGTGCAGTATGAAGAACGTCATGGCAAGTCTACCGGTCCGATATTGAGAGCGATCCGCGAGCAGATGAAAGGCATACCCGGCGCAAACATTGAAGTGGGTCAGGAAGATGCCGGCCCGCCCACAGAACCGCCGGTTAACATCGAGATCAGCGGCGATAATTTTGAAGAGATCGCCAAAGTGGCGTACGACCTGCAGAACCATCTCGATACCAACCGGATCTTCGGCATCGAGAACCTGAAGCTGGATGTAGATATCCAGAACCCCGAGATCACCATCAATATCGATCGCGAGCGCGCTTTGCGTGAAGGCATCAGTACGGCACAGATCGGCATGGAGATCCGTTCTGCAGTATTCGGTAAAGAAGCCAGCAAACTGAAACAGGGGGAAGATGAATATAAAATACAGGTGCGTTACAACATGCTCGAAAGGAACAATATCAACGACCTGATGAACATGCGTATCACTTTCCGCGATATGGCTACCATGGGCATCAAACAGGTTCCTTTGAATGCTGTGGCTACGGTTGACTATACGAATACTTCCGGCGGTATTAAACGGAAGAATGTAAAGCGGACGATCCAGCTGCAGTCTAATGTAACCGATCCCGCTCTGGTAGGGCCTGTTAACAAACAGCTTGCAGACAAGATCGACGAGTTCAAAGCGAAAACGAAAATACCTGCCGATGTAACCATCAGGCAAACGGGTGAAAGCGAGCAGCAGGCCGAGACCATGAGCTTTCTGGGAATGGCGCTGTTGAGCGCGTTGCTGCTGATCTTCCTGATCCTGGTGCTGCAGTTCAATAGCCTGAGTAAACCGTTTATCGTATTGACGGAGATCTTCTTCTCCATCATCGGCGTGTTCATCGGTTATGCGCTTACCGGTATGTCGATGGCGATGATCATGGTGGGTGTGGGCATTATCGGTCTTGCAGGTATCGTGATCAAGAACGGTATCCTATTGATCGAATTCACGGATGAGCTGCGCGGAAGAGGATTTAAGACCAGGGCCGCGGCTATTGCAGCGGGCAAGATCCGGATCATTCCCGTGATGCTTACTGCGCTGGCTACCATGCTGGGACTTTTACCGCTGGCGGTTGGTTTCAATATCAATTTCGTATCGCTGTTCCAGACGGGTAATCCGCATCTGTTCCTCGGCGGTGATAGTGTGGTGTTCTGGGGACCATTGAGCTGGACGATCATTTTCGGTCTGTTGTTTGCGTTCTTCTTAACGCTGGTGATGGTGCCGAGCATGTACCTTATCAGTGAAAGGCTGAGGAGGCCGATGGAGAAATTTTATGGCACCAAGTTCGTGGCCCTGCTGGGATTCCTGGGGCCATTCTTCTTCATCACGGTCGGTATCATGTTCCTCGTAAGACGCATCCAGGGCAAACGCGTCTGGATGGGCCGCATGCGCGATGCTAAAGTTTAAGTTGAGTCTGGTTTAATACAAAGCCGCCCTTTCCGGGCGGCTTTGCTTTTTCAGGAAGACGCGCGACGGCTAACAGCCAATTGTATTTCATTTATTCAGTTTATTAAATAGCAACTGCACTATGTGCGGCATTTGCGCTCCTGGGCCGCTGGGCCCCCGTCCTTGTTCCGCGGCTGCTTTCTCTGCTATCGAAACGTGCTTCGCATCGTTTCGATTGGCTTCGCTTCGCTCGCCACCGCAGACAAAGAGGCCGCTCCACAAGGACTGTATAGAATCGAAAATACAGGGCGCTAAATGTAAGGGCTAAACGCATAAAGCAAAAGGTATCTGGCAGCACAGCCTGCGTATCCTTACCTCCGCACATCTAAACAGTACCTGCGGACGGGCCTCTTTTCTTCCGGTGCGAGCGAAGCGCAGCAGAAAAAAATGATGCGAAGCACATTTTTTTAGGAAGAAAAGTAGCCCGGTAGCAGGTACGAGGCCCAGCGGCCCGAGCGACAAATACCGCACCCTGCAAGGCAACCTAAGTATTATCAAAAAGTCCCTAAGAAAAAAGAACGGCTTAAAGCCGTTCTTTTTTCTTAGGTTACAATACCCCAACCGTCTTCCCATCCGCATCGAGCTCGATGATCTCGTAGCCAAGGCGTTTGAGACCGGGGAGAATGAGTTGCTTGTCGCCTACAAGGAGAATGTTCATCTTGTTCACGTCGAAATATTTTTTTGCTATGGCGTCGATATCTTTTTTGGTGAACCCGTTGAGGATCTGGTTCTGCCGCGCCACATAATCGGCGGGCAGGTTATACTCGAGTATCCGCCCCACAAAGCTGGCTTTCTGGATGCCGGTCTCATAATTCCTTGCATCGCTCTGGCCGATCGATTTTTTCATGAATGCCACTTCATCTTCAGATACCCCTTTATCGGCATAATTCCTGATCTCGCGCATCACTTCATACAAGGCGCTGTCTGTAGCGCTGGCTTTGATACCGCTGCTGAAAGTGAAAGCGCCCGAATATTTATTAGCCGCCACCGTGGTGCGGGCTCCATAGGTCCAGCCCTTGTCTTCGCGCAGGTTGATATTTACCCGGCCATTGAATCCGCCACCCAGGTTATAATTCGACAGCGAGGCGCGGTAGAATTCACCCGTGGCGTCGTATTTAAATGGCATTACGCTCCCCACCCTGAATTCCGTTTGCGCGGCTTTGGGAATATTCACCAGGTAGATCCTGGTTTTGTTGATAGCCGGCGCCGCCGCAGGTGTGGGCACTGAAAATGATCGCACTGGAAGTTTATTCAGGAAAGCGAGTTTCGGAACGATCTCCGATTCCCTGATATCACCTACCACCACTACTTTGCCGTCTTCGGATCCGATATAGTTGTCGTAATAGGACTGGATATCCGAAAAAGCAATGTTATTGATCGTTTCCGCTGTACCGCTTTCCGGTATGCCCATGATATTATCCGCACCATAGCTCAACCGCGCATAAACATTAGTAGCCACCCCTGCCGGCTGTATCCGGCCGTTCTGCAACCTTTGCGTAAGCTGACGTTTAATTCGATTGAAAGATTCTTCAGTGAATTTCGGGTTCAGCATTCTTTCTTCCAGTACCCTGAGCGTGGGGTCCAGATTTTTCTTGAGTGTCTGGATGGTGAATACGATCGCATCGTTGGTGTTGCTTACGCCTACGGAACTGCCAAGTTTTTCCAGTTCGGCCGAAAGCTGCTCGCTGCTGAAGTTCTTCGTGTCTTCATTCATCATACTCGCGAACAGGTTTACCCAACCGGCTTTGGAAAGATTGTTGGCTTCCATGAAAGTTCCCCCCTTCAATGAAATGCTCATCGTAACAGTGGGGATCTCCGTATTCTCCGTTCCGATCACCCGCATCTTGTTCGGCAGTGTAGCCGTCCAGAATGCAGGCACTTTTACCACCGGGTTAGGACCATTGCCCGGAACTTTGCTTCGGTCGAAATTGTCTTTCGCTTTAACGTATTTCAATGCATCATAGCCATAGTTAGGCCTTACATAACGCGATTTGTCGATCACATAATTATCTTCGGCCGCTTTCTGGTTCTCATTTCCTTTGGTAACAATGCTGAGCACCACACGATGTTTGTTCTTGATATAGGTATTGTAAACCCGCATTACATCTTCTTTCGTAAGTCCCTGGTACATTTTGATCAGGGTGCTGATCATGTTCGGGTTGCCTGCGAATGTCTGGAAAGCCGCCAGCTGGTTCACTTTGCCCGATACACTGGCCAGGCTGTTGATGGTCCGGCTTTCATATGCGCTTTTGAATTTTTCGATGTCCTCATCCGTCACGCCTCTTTTTTCAAATTCACCCAATGCCTGGCTCACCAGTTGCTCCATCTCGGCCAGACCTTTTCCGGGATAAGGGGTTACGGAGATCGAAAATTCGCCGGCCAGTTCTGCCAGCTGGCTGCTGGCGCTTGCCTGTAATGCTTTTTGATCCTTTACCAGGAACTGGTAGAACACGGAATTGCGGTTGCCGCCGCCGCCACCTCCTCTTCCACCACCACCACCGCGGCCACCACCACCGCCTCCGCCGCCAAGCACCTGTGCCAGGCAGGCCAGCGCCGCCATATCGGGATTGTATTCGGGCACTGTCGGGTACACGATCCGTAATTGCGGCGCACGGGCATAGTTATCCGTGAAGCTGGCATAGCGGTCTTTTTCAAGAACAACCGGCGCGAGTTTCACAGGCTGCACGTCGGGGCAGCGGGGAATGGAGCCGAAATATTTTTCAGCCAGCTTCACAACTTCTGCAGTGCTTACATCGCCACCGACGGTGAGTGTTGCATTGTTGGGGCCATACCAGCGAAGGAAAAAATTCTTGAGATCGTTTACGCTTACGCTGTTCAGTTCCTCTATATAACCGATGGTAAGCCAGGAGTAAGGGTGACCATAAGGGTACAGGTTGCGCGCACTCACTTCGCCGGCCAGTCCATAAGGCTGGTTATCGTAATTCTGCCCGCGTTCGTTTTTTACAGTGGCGCGCTGCACTTCAAATTTCTGCTGGGTAACCGCGTCGAGCAGAAAGCCCATGCGGTCAGCTTCCAGCCAGAGCATTTTTTCAAGTTGATTGCTGGGAACAGTTTCGTAGTAGTTGGTGCGGTCGCGGTTAGTGGAACCGTTGAGGGTACCGCCCGCTTCAGTCACTACTTTAAAATGCTGCTCATCGGCAACATGGTCGCTGCCCTGGAACATCATGTGTTCGAAGAAATGCGCGAAACCGCTTTTACCGATCTCTTCGCGGGCCGATCCAACATGGTAGGTAACGTCTACATGCACCACCGGATCGCTATGGTCTTCATGCACTACCACGGTGAGTCCGTTGGGCAATACATATTTTTCATAAGGGATGATCAGCTCATTGCCTTTGCGGGTTACTTTTTCAATGAGTTTAGGTTGTGCCGACAGCATGCCGGCAAATACCAGGCAGCAGCACACGGCAAGAAAGCGTTGCAGGCTCATAGGAGATGTTTTAGTTGAGTACCGAAAGTTAATCCAAAATCAAAAAAACCGTTAAGAGCGGCCTGCAAACTGTAATATATCTACCGTTATCTGTACTAATTTCACCGAAAACCGAATTGTTTATGATACAGAACCACGAGATAGACTACCGCATAGTTGGTGAAGAAATGCAATATGTTGAGATCGAACTCGACCCCAACGAAACCGCCATTGCAGAGCCCGGCGCTTTCATGATGATGGACGATGGCATTACTATGGAAACCATTTTTGGCGATGGCAGCCAGCAACAGGGCAGCGGGCTGCTGGGAAAATTGCTGGGTGCGGGCAAACGTTTGCTCGTGGGTGAAAATCTGTTCATGACCGCTTTCACCAATATCGACACCGGAAAACGCCATGTAAGTTTTGCCTCGCCTTATCCCGGCAAGATCATCCCGCTGGACCTGCAGCAGCTGGGCAATCGCGTCATCTGTCAGAAAGATGCTTTTCTGTGTGCGGCCAAAGGCGTGAGTGTAGGCATCGAGTTCCAGAAAAAACTGGGCACCGGATTGTTCGGCGGCGAAGGTTTTATCATGGAAAAGCTGGAAGGTGACGGCATGGCTTTCCTGCATGCGGGCGGACATGTACTCGAGAAGAAACTGCAGCCTGGCGAGTTGCTGAAGATCGATACCGGATGTATTGTAGGATTTACGTCTACCATCGATTACGACATCATGTTCGTGGGCGGCATCAAGAATACTTTATTCGGCGGTGAAGGACTATTCTTTGCTACGCTGCGCGGACCGGGCACGGTATGGATACAGACCCTGCCGATAAGCCGTCTCGCAGGGCGGATTCTCCAGTATGCAACTACTTCCCGCCGCGAGGAAGGCAGCGTACTCGGCGGCCTTGGTAATCTACTCGACGGCGACGGCTGGCAATAACCTCTGTGTAGCTCCGTGCAATCTGTGTCTCTGTGGTGAAACCTCCGCGTCTCTGTTGCCTTAAAACTTTACCACAGAGACACAGATTGCACAGAGTTACACAGAGAGGTTGCGCAATTTTGAAATAGCCTTGGTAAGCGTCTCCTCTTTTTTGGCGAAGCAGAAGCGGAGCACTTTATTATCGTCCCCGTTCTGGTAAAATGCCGATACGGGAATAGTGGCGATGCCGTATTCTTTGGTTAGGCGGATGGCAAGGTCTTTGTCGGACTCGTTTGAAAAATGCCCGTAGCTATAGCACTCGAAATAACTGCCATGCGAAGGAATGCACCTGAAAGGCGTTGCTTCCATCAGTTTCCTGAAAAAATCCCGCTTCTGCTGCATGAAGCCGCTGAGCGATAAATATGCATTTTCATTGGACAGGTATTCGGCAACAGCGATCTGTTTGGGTGAATCGCAGGAGAAACAATTGAACTGATGCACTTTCCTGAACTCCTTCATCATATCCGGAGCCGAAACGCAGTATCCAAGTTTCCAGCCGGTGCAGTGGTAGGTCTTACCGAAAGAAAAACACACAAAACTTCTTTCCAGCAGATCCGGGTAACGCAGCATACTCCGGTGCGGAATATCATCGAAGATCAGGTGTTCGTATACTTCGTCGCTTAAGATGAGGATGCGGGTACCGGCGACGGTCTTACGCAATTCTTCAATATCGTTTTCCTGCAGTACGCTGCCGGTGGGATTGTGCGGCGAATTGATCATGATCATCCGCGTGCGGCTGTTGATACTGGCCCGCACCCTGTCCCAGGGAATGGAGTAGGAAGGAAATTCCAGCGGTACACGCACGGCTTTAGCGCCATTGATCTCGATATTGGGGATATAGCTGTCGTATGCCGGTTCGAATACGATCACTTCATCGCCCGGCTGCAATACCGTTGTCAGCGCAGTATAAATAGCATAGGTACCTCCCGGCGTAACGGTGATCTGGGTTTCAGGATCGATCGCTGCATGGTATAGTCGGGCTGCTTTTTCAGCCAGTCGCTGGCGCAGCAGGGGCCAGCCATTCATGTGCACATATTGATTGAAACCATCTTTCATGGCTTTATCCACCAGCGAAACCAGCTCCTCGCTCATCGGAAAATCGGGAAATCCCTGGCCCAGGTTTACGGCATGATGCTCATTGGCCAGTACGCTCATCACGGTGAAAATAGTGGTGCCAACCGTAGGTAATTTGGAAGAGATCATGGGGAGCTATTGTTGCGGGGCAAGTTTACCGGAAACCCTTCTCAGTTCTATTTCCGCAGCCTTGGCAGCATAGTTCAGGTTAACGAGCCGGTATCCTTCGTTCTCAAAGGTCTGCTGCGCCAGTTTTACATCCACGATCGTTCCCACACCTTGCTTGAACCGTTCGAGCACAATATTCACCAGTTGCTTGGAGAGATCGTAGTTCTGCTGTTCTGTCTTCAGCTGCTGCAATGCATTAATATAAGCCTGATAACTGCGCATTGCACTGTTCTCGAAATCGAAATAAATATTGTCCCGTGCAATGGCAGCATTGCGGGTATTGATCTCCGCCACTTTCTGCTGTCGTTTGAACACGCCTCCATTGTAAATTGGCACCGAAACGTTCAACCCGAGAAAAGGACCATAGCTCTGATTGAGTAGACTGAAACCCGCCGCGCTTTTCGAACTTACAAAGTTGTAGCCGGTGGTAGCGCGCACTGTGGGATAACGCTGTGCAGCTGTTTCGCGCTCGATCAGTTCGTTGATATTGACCTGCATGCCCGCCGCTATCAGTTGCGGATTATTTTTTATGCCGGCGCGGATCTCATCGAGACTGATTGCCGGATCGATCGTAATGACCGTATCGGTAAGGATAATTGTCGTGTCTGGCTGTACGAAGATCAGGCTCTGGAGGTCGGTCTTTGCCTGGCCTATCACCAGGTCCTGATTCTGCAGGCTCTGCACCAGCGCGTTCAGATCCAACTGAGCCTGAAAAAGGTCTGCATTATTGGCCAGGCCCACATCTTTCCGTACCTGGATCAGGTCCAGTCTTTGTTTGGAAAGGTCGATCGATTGCATAATGGTCTGACGGTAGGTCTGCTGGCGCACTACATCGTAATATTTTGCCATCACGCCCGCGATCGTATTCTGGATCTGGGCATTCAGCAATTGCTGGTTCAACTTTTCCAGCTCCTCCAGTCTTTTTTTGGTAGCCACCACACGCCAGCCGTTGAAGAGCACCATACTGCCGGTAACGCCTACAGTGAGGTTGTTGGCGCCCACGTTACTGCGCTTGGTATCGCGGCTCGCATCTGTGTACGCCTGGTTGATGGTGGTGATCTGTTCCTGGTCGTTGGCGGTGCCCGTTACGGTGGGCAGACCGCCGGCGATGCCGATATTGTTGTTGGTGTTGGCGATCTCGAGGTTATTCTTTGCGAGCTGGATATCGTAACTGTTCTTAAGCGCGGTATTGATCGCATCCGTGAGGGAGAGCCTGGGCTGGGCAGCCACCTGCAGGCAACAGAATCCGAGCAGCACAACCAGAATTTTCTTCATGTTCCGTGAAATTACCGACACCGAAATTATTAGCTGTTTTTTTTATGACGAACGGGCGATCAGCTCACCAGCGTCCCTACACTCATGCCCTCCACCACTTTCAGCAGGTTTCCCTGCTTGTTCATATCGAATACGATGATGGGAAGTTTATTTTCCATGCAAAGCGTGAATGCAGTCATATCCATCACTTTCAGGTTCTGCGTAATGCAGTCCTGGAAGCTGATCCTTTCAAATTTCACTGCATCCGGGAATTTTTCCGGGTCTGCATCGTATACCCCGTCTACCCTTGTCCCTTTCAGGATCACATCGGCTTTCATTTCGATGGCCCGCAGCGATCCTGCCGTATCGGTAGTGAAATAGGGATTGCCGGTACCTGCTCCGAAGATCACCACCCTTCCTTTTTCAAGATGGCGCAGGGCCTTGCGGCGGATATAGGGTTCTGCTACCTGTTCCATATTGATAGCACTTTGCAGCCGGGTATAAACGCCGATCTTTTCCAGCATTGCCTGCATGGCCATGGCATTGATGACGGTGGCCAGCATCCCCATATAATCGCCATGAGCGCGTTCGATGCCGCTGTCGGCCTCGTTCATGCCGCGGTAGATATTGCCGCCGCCGATCACGATGGCTACCTGTACCCCCAGATCGGTCACCAGTTTGATATCGTGCGCATACTGTTCAATGATCTTGGGATTGAACGGATCGCCATTGGGCTCATCACCTAATAAAGCTTCGCCGGACAGTTTAAGCAGGATACGTTTGAACTTAGGGAGCATGGGCAGGCTATTGTGAATGCAAATAACCTGAATTTTTGGGCAAATGCCAAGACAAACGTTGAAACAGCGAGTTTTCCGTTCAGGCGATTTTTTTGAGGGAGGTAGAAGCATAATCCGGCGAGTCGGGATTGACCACCAGCTCCTGACGTAAGGGATGGATCTGCACATCAAGATCTTCCATAGGTATAGCTCCAAGCAATGGTTCTGCGTCGCCTGGCAGGACCAATGCGCTGCATATCGTCTTCCGGTTTTGAAATCTGAGCTCTATCGGACTTACCACATCACACCAAATAGACTGGCCGTTGGCGAGTCCCGCTTTCCTTTTGTCTGTTACAGGCAGTTGTAGTATCGCCTGTATATTTTCATTAATGGCAAGCATGTATGAGCCGGTGTCTACCAGGATGTTTAGCCGCAATCGCCTGATCTCATCCTGATCAATAAGTCGCTTACGCTCCATGAGCAGGTCTTCTACATTGATCAATTCGATATCGGCATAGATCATTCCCATAACTGGCTTTTACCAAAGTTACGCTGCCCTTGATCGTTCTGATCAGGTATTTACCGCAAATTAATCGATCCGCGCATCGATCTCCGACTGTACCCGTTTGGTAAATGCCGGCGACCAGATAGACCAGTGATTGGCATTGGGGATGATTTCGGCAACAACTGCAGCACGCAGCGGTTTCATTTTCCGGTCCAGCGCTTCCACCGCTTTGTTCAGGTAAAAATTATCGTCGGCGCCCGAATAAATATGCACTTTACCGGAAAGGCTATGGGATAAAGCGGGCCAATTCTGTTGCAAATAGGATCCGAGATCATACCGGCTCCACTCCTTCACAACCGCAGGATCAACCAGGCCGGTAGTTCTGTTGAACAGTGGCTTCGGTCTGCCATCGCGTCCGCTGCGGCCGAATTCGGCCTCGAACGATTGCTGCTGGCCGCCATCGCCGATAAACTCGTCATCCATCGTCATCCTCCTGATGGTAGAAACCGGTTTACCGTCTTTCAGGTAAAGGCCTTTTTCGCTGCCATCTTCATTAAAAAGCATATTGGCATGCGGGGCATAAAGATCCACCCCCGTGAAATTGCTGAAATCCACGGGATCGGGCGAAACCGCCCAGCAGCCGTTGAACGCATCCGGGTAATGTATCTGCAGCCATGCCGAGCCATATCCTCCCGAACTCTGTCCCATCACAAAATATTTCTCCGGCGTTTCCGCAACAGGATAATTTTTTTTCAGGTACGGGATCAATTCCTGCACCAATGCCTTTCCCCATGGACCATTCACATCCGAATCTACAAATGCATGCAGCCCCCAGCGTGTCTGTGTTTCGGGATTCAGGTAAACATAGATCTTCGGCTTGCCCTGTCCCATTCCATACCGTGCCCTCGATTGCGCATTCATTGCATCGTAGTGTGTTCCGCCCCAGCCTGGAATGATGAACACAACCGGATATTTTATACCTGGTGTCATGCTGTCCGGCAGGATCACAGCCGCCTGCATGGAAATATCCTTATGGTGGAAGGCCGAGAGCATCGGGCTCTTCAGTTCGAGCAACCTGATCCTGTCGGTCTCACGAAAAACACGCTCTTTGAAAATGGTATTGATATAGATATGCGCTTCCGCCGCTCTGTTTTCAGGGATATGGAAGATGAATTCGCCGCGTGTGTACGCATTGCCGGGATTCGGTGTCTGTGCCCGCAGGTCAGACTGCACATGCATGACTGCCGCCAGCCTGTAATAGCCGGGAGCGAGATCGCGGAGCTGCAGGTTACGCGCTGCCGCGCGATCATCGAAGACCTGTACCTGGCCGGGCTGCCAGTTCTTAACATTCATAGCGAACGATGCCTGCGGCGCATCGCCCTGGCCGATGAATTTGGTTGTATCGTTCTGGGTAAGCAATACCAGCCTGCCGTTAAAAGATGAATGGATGCTGGTATCCAGGTGTACATAAACTTTTACCTGTGCCTGCAGTTGAATGGTTGCTGCCAGAAGCCAGAGCAGCCAGAGATATTTTTTCATGTTGTAATTTATTGACAACTTAAACGCAAAACGGATTTTCCTGTTACATGCGTCTTTGCCGGCGGCTGAATAGCTGCGCTAACGGCCGGTGCGGCTGACAGGCGGAATAAAAAAGGGAGCACTGTGTACTCCCTTTAAACAAAGCCCGCCATAATCAATAACCACGCTATTTTTGAACACCCTCCTGCATAATCATGTAGACACCCGGTTCAGTTGAACAGCACTGCAGCCGGCAGGTATACCGTAACGGCGCTGCCTTTTCCAGGTTCCGACTCAACATAAAAACGTCCATTCAAAGCCCGGGCCCGGTGCATCATATTGGAAATACCGATACCGGCGCGGGCGGCATTCACGTCAAAGCCGCGCCCATTGTCCTTGATCCTGAGTACCAGAAATTCTTTTACCATCGAAAAGCTTATGAGGATCCGGCTTGACCTCGCGTGTTTGAGTATGTTCTGCATTTGTTCCTGAACGATGCGCAGCAAATGCAGCTTCTGTTCGGGTACAAGCAAAAACTCCATGCGTGGATGTATCTTCACCACCACCCTTGCCGATGCCGCTATGCGCATATCGGCTGCCAGTTTTTCAATGTTTGGTACAAGGCCCAATCCTGCAACGTCATTCCCGCTAAGGCTATAAGATAATTTGCGGATCTCGTCCATGGCTGATTTCAAGTATGCCGAAGATTCGGTAAGCAGCCGCTGCCGTTTTGTTTCATCGCGCATGGCGGTCTCAACAAAGACCACCGACATGGCGAGGATCTGGTTCACATTATCGTGCAGTTCGGCCGCAAGATTGGCCCGTTCTTCTTCCCTGGCAGCCGCGATCTTATGGGAAAGACTGCGGTCTTTCGATTGAACTTTGCCTGTAAACGGGCAAATGCTGACGATCACTGCCTGCACGGCGGGAAGCTGTAAGAGGTTTACCGCAGTAAGCTCCAGCCATACGGTGGCGCCGTTCCTGTGCCGGGCCTGCACTACTGCATGCATATTCCCGCCGGGACGGCTTACCATCTGGTCGTAACGCAGCCGGATACGCATGGCATCGGATTCCATCAGCAGATCAAAGCAGCTGGCGCCCGGAAGATCTCTCGGATCGTACCCCAGCAGATGATGAAGAGGCTTGGAAGCGAACATGATCCGACCCGTTCTGTCAAGTACAATAATGGCCGAGCTGCATTGGGTAATGAAGCCACTGAAAGGCATAGTCATAAGGGATGCTTGTGTCTGTGATCAAAAATTAATGATCAGAAGCGGTCGGTGATGGAGACACAAAATTCCGACACATTTGGTACGCACAAGCAGTAGTAATCAAAGCAAAACACGGTTAAATCAAATGCTGCTGCCGGTAGCGCAGGGGAGATACATGTAGTCTTCTGCGGAAAAAGGCTGAGAACAGGTCAGGCTCATCAAAACCCAGTTCGTAGGCGATCTGTTTCACAGACATAGGAGACGTGCTGAGCATGGTTTTCGCTTCGAGCAGTATATGATCATTGATCATTTCCTTGGCGGTAATGCCCGTCTGGCGCTTCACCACCGAATTCAGGTAATTGGCATGTACATGCAGCTTGTCTGCGTAAAACCCCACAGATCTTTCCCGCAGAAAATAACGCTGCACGAGTTCACGGAACCTGTCTACCAGTCCGCCGGAAGGATGCACTGGCTCCTTCCCGGCATTGCCGCAGAACCGGTCGCAAATGATCAGCAATTCCAGGGTCTTAACAGCCAGCAGCTCAGCCTTATTGATCCTGTCGGCATTATACTCTTCCACCAGGTTTTTAAAGATGGCCGTGACTTTTGCAGCCTGCTCCTCGTTGAGCATCACAAAGGGAATATGACTCGCTTTGAAAAGTTTCCTGTCTACTAGGTGCTTCACCGGAAAAACGGCCTGAAGGAAAAAGTCCATGTTGAAAGAAACCGAATAACCCGCAAAAGGCCCCGGCTCATAAATACTCGAATGCGGCACCCGGGCCGGTATCACGAAAAAAGTGTTTTTCTGGAGCGCGAACCTGAACCGGCCGATCGTCTTCTCGCCTTTGCCTGCTGTGATCAGTGAAACATAATGCTGCGACAGCCTCGTTAGCGGCAACACACCGCCCAATGCGGACAAAAATTCCTCCAGTAAATAAATCCGGAAATTGAATTTTCGCTTCAGCCGCTTATCAAGATCGATAATGCCGTCAGCCGCATATTTGCGGAAGACTTCGCGGTATTCTTCCAGTATGATATTGTCCGGGGTCATCGGGGAGATTGACAATCGTCGTAAAAAGTTAGCGCATCTCCGGGAATATTGCAAGCGGCGGCCCATTTCATCATTTCGCGACCTTGCTACTCCCCTGCGATACCATAGAGTTGCGGATTAATAACGCAGAGAACGCAAAGGGATGGAGATTTGACCGGAGATGATCGCATAAAAAAGCCCCGCGAAATAGCGGGGCCTTTCAAATATTGAAGGGTTGTATTATCCCAACGCCACTCTTTTGAATTCAGTCACTTTCAATTCGGGGTTCACGCTCTTCAGGTAAGCTTCAACCGTCTGGCCGGCATCTTTCACAAAAGCCTGTGCCAGCAGGGTCTGCTCTTTAAAGAAAGCGTTCAGTTTGCCTTCGGCGATCTTGGCGATCATCTCTTCTGGCTTGCCCGCCATCTTAGGATCTGCTTTCATGGTCTCCACCACGATCGCTCTTTCACGTTCTACGGTTTCTGCAGGCACGCTGGCTGCATCAACAGCCACCGGGTTCATCGCAGCGATCTGCATGGCCACGTCTTTACCGGCTTCTTCGGCAGCCGCGCTCAATCCTACCAGTACACCCATGCGGTAAGCACCGTGGATATAGGAGGCTACATAAGGCGCTTCGATCCTTTCAAACTTGGCCACACCGATCTTTTCGCCGATAGCAGCCAGTTTATCATTGATCAGGTCAGCCACTTTTGCGCCGTTGATCGATACTTCATTCAGTTCTTCTGCGCTCTTCACATTATTCGCTACCGCTGCATCTGCGATGCTCTGGGCGAATGCAACGAAATCAGCATTCTTCGATACGAAATCAGTTTCGCAACTGATGCATACTACGAAACCTGTTTTATGATCTGCAGAGGTTTTTGCGATGATCACACCCTCTTTCGCTTCACGGTCGCTGCGTTTGGCAGCCACTTTCTGACCCTGCTTGCGCAGCCAGTCGATAGCAGCTTCAAAATCACCATTGGTTTCTGTAAGGGCTTTGCGGCAATCCATCATACCCGCGCCGGTTGCCTGGCGGAGTTTATTGATGTCTGCGGCGGTTATAGTTGTTGTCGTTGACATAGGAGGAATAATTAGTAGTTAATAATTAGCAATTAATAATTAATAATCAGTTCAACAATTGATCCCTCAATTATTAATTGCTAATTATTAATTATTAATTTTTCTAGCGTGGTCCGCCACCAGCCGGTCTGCGATTGCCCGGAACCCGGCGCTTCGGCGCGCCTGCACCAGGACCACCGGCGCCAGGGGCACCAGCACCGCGGCCACGGCCGCCGCGACCGGCTTCAGCCTGGGCTTCAGCTTCGAGACGACGTGCTTTGGTTTCGTTCTCATTGTTGCTCTCTTCTGATTCTTCCTCATCTTTGGAAGCTTGGCGCTCGGCCAGTCCTTCAGCGATAGCTGCAACGATATAGTTGGTAACGATGGCTATCGATTTGGTA
>Ga0213876_10000545_pt1 | contig 28258 bp, 31 predicted proteins | sample BarmaccomBMRX_R9_FD_160113 | JGI IMG/M metagenome (GOLD analysis project Ga0213876, IMG submission 160113) | Root-associated microbial communities from Barbacenia macrantha in rupestrian grasslands, the National Park of Serra do Cipo, Brazil - RX_R9 | ecosystem: Host-associated > Plants > Roots... | reverse complement strand
CGACGACGCGGCCCGTGCAGTCGCGGTGCGGGTGCGCGTTCTCCTCGGTCGGCCGGCCGTGCGTGGCCCAGCGCGTGTGGCCGATGCCGTAGGTGCCGTCGAGCGGCTTGAGGCGGATGGCCTCTTCGAGGTTGCGGAGCTTGCCCTCGGCGCGGCGGATGTCGAGCTGCTGCCCCTCGTCCACGACCGCGATGCCGGCCGAGTCGTACCCGCGGTATTCGAGCTTCCTCAGCCCGTCGAGGATGACGGGGACGACCTGCTTGTTTCCGACGTATCCGACAATGCCACACATATGATTGCTTCCTTTGTAAAGACGTAAGCCGTGAAAGCCCGTGAACCGTGAACCGTGAACCGCGACAGGTATAAAGACAGTTATAAAAGTCCGCTCTTTCCTGTCACGGTTTACGGTTCACGGTTTACGGCAGTTAGTTCTTCTTCTGCGGGTTGAGTTTCGGGCGGTGCTTCTGCGCGGGGCAGCGTCTTCTTGACCTTCGCGGGGACGCCGGCGACGAGGGTGTCGGGCGGCACGTCCTCGGTGACGACCGAGCCCGCGCCCGTCACCGAACGCGCGCCGACGCGGACGGGCGCGACGAGCATCGTGTCCGAGCCGATCTTCACGTCGTGCTCGATGACGGTCGGGTGCTTGTTCTTCCCGTCGTAGTTGCAGGTGACGGTGCCGGCGCCGATGTTGGTGCGCTCGCCGATGTCGGCGTCGCCGAGGTAGGTGAGGTGCATCGACTTCGACTTCGCGCCGAGCCGCGACTTCTTCATCTCGACGAAGTTGCCGACGTGTGCGCCCTCCTCCATCCGCGCGTTCATGCGCAGGTGCGCGAAGGGGCCGACCTGGCAGTGGTCGGCGACTTCACTGTCGATGATGACGCAGTGGTCTTTGACCGTGACGCCGTTACCGACGCGCGAGTCCGTGATGCGCGAGCCCTGGCCGATCTCGCAGCCCTCGCCGATGACCGTGCGCCCCTCGACGTGGACGTTCGGGTGGAGCGTCGTGTCGCGGCCGATCTGCGCGTCGGGGCTGACGTAGGTGTGCTGGGGGTCGATGACGGTGACGCCCGAGTTGAGCATCAGGCTGCGCAGCGTCCGCAGCCGCAGGATGCGCTCGAACTCCGACAGCTCGACGCGCGTGTTGATGCCGGAGACCTCGCGCGCGTCGGTGTGCGTGTAGACGGAAACGTCCTCGCCGTCGGCGCGCAGGATGGCGGGCACGTCGGTCAGGTAGAACTCGCCCTGCGCGTTCTCGGGCTTGACGCGTTCGAGGGCGGGGAAGAGCAGACGCGTCTCGAAGCAGTAGATGCCGGCGTTGATCTCGCCGACCTGCCGCTCCTCGGGCGTCGCGTCCTTCTGCTCGACGATCTTCTGGAAGCGGCCCTCCGCGTCGCGGATGACGCGGCCGTAACCGGTCGGGTCTTCGAGCCGGACGGCCATCAGCGTGCAGGCCGCGCCGCGCCCGCGGTGCGTGCGGTGCTGGTGGACGAGCGAGCCGAGCGTTTCCGCCCTGACCAACGGCACGTCGCCCGAGAGGACGAGCAGCGTCGAGTTCGCGTCGCCTAAAACGTCGCGCGCGGCGAAGACCGCGTCGCCCGTGCCGCGCTGCTCGGTCTGCGTGACGAAGACCGCCCCGCCCTCGCCCAGCTCGGCGCGCACGGCCTCTTCGACCTCTTCCGCCTGGTGGCCGACGACGACGTAGACCGGCCGCTCGCCCTTCACCAGCGCCGACGCCGTCCGGCAGACGTGCGCGATGAGCGGCCGGCCCCCGAGCTTGTGCAAGACCTTCGCCGTCGAAGAGCGCATGCGCGTGCCTAAGCCCGCCGCGAGGATCAGGATGTCGAGCGGCGCGGAGGGGGCCTGCGAGGGTTGTTGCGTCTGTCTCTCCATAAGTTCGCTTCAGCGCGCAATGGAAACGGCGGCACGCGCGCACGCCTTCTCGTAGCAGGCGAGGATGACGCGCGCGAGCTTCTGCGGACTGTGCCGCACCTTCTCGCCTTCGTCGAGCAGGTCGGCCCGGACGATCTCGGCCTCGCGGCCGAACTCCTCTTCGAGCATGTGGTCGGTCATGCCGATCTGGCGCGCGCCCTCGGCGGCATACGCCTCGGCCTGCTCCGGGGTGACGCGCCGGTCGTTGACGATGACGAAGTCGAACTCGATCTCGGGCGCGTAAGCCTTCACGACTTCGATGTGGCGGCGCGCCGTGTAGCCGTCGGTCTCGCCCGGCTGCGTCATCAGGTTGCAGATGAAAATCTTGACGGCCCGCGATGTGCCGATGGTGTCGGCCACGCGCGCCACGAGCAGGTTCGGCAGGATTGAGGTGTAGAGCGAGCCCGGCCCCACGGTGATGATGTCGGCCGCGCGGACGGCCGCGAGCGCCTCGGGGAGCGGAAGACACTGCTCGGGTTCGAGCGACAGGCGGCGGATGGCCGAGTGAGCGGCCGTGATGTTCGTCTCGCCCCGCACCACGCGGCCGTCTTCGAGCTTCGCGACGAGCCGCACGTCGTTGAGAGTCGCCGGGTAGATGCGCCCCTTGCTCGCCAGGACTTCGGACGAGAGGCGCACGGCCTCGACGAAGTCGCCCGTCACCTCCGTCAAAGCCGCGAGGAAGAGGTTGCCGAAGCTGTGGCCGCCCAAGCCCCCCTCGCCGCGGAAGCGGTACTGGAAGAGGCGCGAGAGGAGCGTCGAGTCCTCGGAGAGCGCGACCATGCAGTTGCGTATGTCGCCCGGCGGGAGCATCTGCAACTCGTCGCGCAGGCGGCCGGAACTGCCGCCGTCGTCCGAGACGGTGACGATGGCCGAGAGCGATTCGAGCCACAGGCCGCCGCGCGCGTGGTCGCCCACCAACTCCTTCAGACCCGAAAGTGCCGTGGACAGACCCGTCCCGCCGCCGAGGGCGACGAGCTTCAGACCGCTCTCCATGCTGAACTGCAAATCCTTCGGGGCTCCTGGGTGAAACTGGGGCCGGCCCGCGCCGGTGTGTGAAATCATACTTGAAAGGCGTAGGCTTTCAAAGGAGTTAGGGGCGGGGAGGGGTGTGGAATCGGGGCGCGGCGGACTCTTACAGGCGCGAGTTGAAGACGATCCGCTCGAATTCGGGGTCGTTGCGAAGCAGGGCGAGGTCGGCGTCGGCCTGCGCGCGCACGCGGAGCACGGGCCTGAGCTCCACCGCGCGTTCGAGCGCCTGGAGCGCCGACTCGACCGCGCCGAGCCGGGCGCGGGCGGCCGCCAGCGCGTAGTGCGTGTCGGCGGCGTCCGGGTCGCGCTTGAGTGCGCGCTCGAAAAGCTCCTGCGCCGCGACGAAGTCGCCGCGGTTCAGCTCGATGACGCCGCGGTCGTAGAGCGAGTCGGGGTCGCGCGGGAGCGCGGCCTCCGTGCGCAGTCGCGTCTCGGCGATGTTGAGGTAGGTGCGCGCGCGCGCGGCGACCTCGGAGACGCCCGCGTGCTGCTCGATGAGGGCGCGGAAGTGTTCGCGCGCCGCGGCGAAGTTCCCGCGCGTGAAATCTTTGTGGGCGCGCTCGAAAGCCTTGAGCGCCGCCGCCTCGTCGCGCGAGGGCTGGCGGGGCGGGGCGGGCACGTGCCTGGGCGCCGGCCGCGGCGGCGCCGCCGGCTTGGATGACTTGGCAGGCGAGCCCTTGGCGGGCTGAGCCTTGGCCGGCGCAGCCTTCTTCGCCGGGGTGGCCTTCGAAGGGGCCGCGTGCGACTTCCCGCCGGCTTTGGTGGCCGGGGCGGACTTGGACGCGGCGGGTTTCTTCGACGATTTCGCCGCCGCCGTCTGTTTGGCGGCCGGGCGCGTGGTCCTGGTCGATTTTGTGTTCGAGCTGGAAGACTTTGCGGGGGCAGCTTTTCGCACAGGGGGCTTCGCGGCCCCCGCGCGCTTCGGCTTGGGCTTCGCGGCCTCTGCGGTCAGCTTGCGACCCTTGGCCGGGGCCTTGGGCGCAGCGCTGTGCGGTGCGGGGCGGGAGGAGCTTCTCTTTGCACCCTTGATGACTGGATCGCTCATGCGAAGCACTCGCTTTTCAGAGAACGCTTCCCCTGGGGACAGGGAAGCCGCCGACCTCCCGCACTTTAACACACGAAAGGGTCTAAATCAACGGGGAAGTAGGATTTAAGGGGATTACACGGGCTTCGTAGACGGTTAAACAAAAGTAGCCAAAGAAAAACTGTTGAAGTCATCTTTGGCCGTGTGCTAGAGTCCTTGTGGTGTCGCCGGTGTCTTCGCGGACAGCGTCCCGGCCCACGCCCGCAGCCGCCGGAGCTAAACCCAAGCCCCCTGATACCTTCATTTAAGCTTCCCGGCGGACGCCCCTGTTTCCCGCCCCGGTGCTCACCCGAAGTCCGTATCCTGCGAGATAGAGAGCCAGTGTACGAATGACAGACACGCCTATCATAATGCACGAGCAGCAGTTCCAACAGCTCAGGCTCATCCTGGGCAAGCTGCGTCTCGAATCCTTCTCCCGCGTCGTCTTTCTCGTGGACAAGAACGGCCAGCAGATCGCGACGCACGGCGACGTGGGCGATTTGGACACGACGAGCCTGGCGTCCCTGGCGGCCGGCAACGTCGCCGCCACGGGCGGGATGGCGCGCCTCATCGGCGAGAAGGAGTTCCCCACGCTCTCGCACGAGGGCGAACGCGAGAGCATCCACATCTGCATCATCGGCCGCGTCCTGCTCGTCGTGGTCTTCGACGAGCGCTCCAGCCTCGGCCTCGTCAAGCTGCGCGTCAAGCAGGCGTCGCGCGACCTCTCCTCCCTCTTCGACGAACTCGAACGCCTCAACGCCGAGCGCCGCGAGCGCGAGGAAGCGCTCTTCGCCGAGATCACCGACGACGACATCGACAGCCTCTTCAGTTAGTGATGAGTGTTGAACGATGAATGATGAATGAAAGACAGGCTGCCTTCAATTCATCATTCATCACTCTTCATTCATCGTTCTTGTCACCCGGAGTGCCATGACTTTCATCAACTACGCTTCGCGAGAGATCAACTGCAAGATCGTCTACTACGGCCCGGGGCTGTGCGGGAAGACGACCAACCTGCAATACATCTACGACACGACCGCGCCGACGGCCAAGGGCAAGCTCATCTCCCTGGCGACCGAGACCGACCGGACGCTCTTCTTCGACTTCATGCCTTTGGAACTGGGCACCGTCCGCGGCTTCAAGACGCGCTTCCACCTCTACACGGTGCCGGGGCAGGTCTTCTACGACGCCTCGCGCAAGCTGATCCTGAAGGGCGTGGACGGCGTCGTCTTCGTCGCCGACAGCCAGGACGAGCGCATGGACGCCAACATCGAGTCGCTCTACAACCTCGAAGAGAACTTGCAGGCCAACGGCTATGACCTGTCGAAGATTCCTTACGTGCTGCAACTGAACAAGCGCGACCTGCCGAACGTCATCCCGGCCGAAGAGATGGTCGCCGAACTCCGACGCAAGGACGAGCCCGTCCACGAGGCCATCGCCGCCAAAGGCAACGGCGTCTTCGACACGCTCAAGTCGGTCGCCAAGCAGGTCTTGACCGAGTTGAGGAAGAGTTGAGCGGCGGCCGCAGCGCGGCCCTTGACACAACGGCGGCGGCGGAGGGGGCGGGCGCGTCCCTTCACGCCCGCCGCCTTTTCATTTCCCAGGGTCTCTGGCGCAGATGAGGGTGGTCTTGTATCTGCTCGTCGCGGTCGTCGCGCTGCTGGTCGCGGCCGTGTTCGTCCTCTGGCTGCTTTTCGGCGACTCGCCGTGGCCGGCCGCCCCGCCCCGCGTCGTGGAGGGCGCGAGTCGGCTGCGCGTCGTCGAACTCGACCCGAAGGGGCTGACCATCGATAACGGCGACGGAAGCTGGACGGTCTGCGAGAAGTTCGAGCTGCGCGTCTCGGATGAGGGGGGCGTGAAGTCCGTCCTGAGACGAAGGGGCACAAGGGCTCTTACGACATGAACGTCTTCCGGCGGGCGGTCTGGTTCGACGGGCGCTACTTCGCGATGCCGCTCGACAGAGGGGTCGGGAGTTGGCTCGTCGGCGTCATGCCCGGCTGAAAATGTGTGCCCCGCATGTTATGCTCTCCGGCCCCCGGGCCTTCCCACGAGGAGACGCGGGCTCACCTCTTCTTTTCTGAAAGGACAACGAAGTACGAACCATGCGCCCCCGAAACATCCTTGCCTCATTCCTCTTTCTGCCCCTCCTGCTCACGGCCGCCGCGCGCGCGCAGACGCCGCAGCGCGACATGGGGAAGGAGCAGAAGATTTGGGAACACCTCCAACTCATCGCGCCGGACTCGGTCGAGACCTTCAAGCGGGCGACCGAGGCGTTCGACGCCGACAACTACGAGGAGGCCGCGCGCCTCTACGCGGAGGTGCGGCAGGCCGCGCCCGACTTCACGCCGGCGCTCAGGCGCCAGGGGGCGGCACTGGCCCAGGCGGGGAAGCGCAAAGAGGGGCTGGCGCTGCTGGAGAAGGCCGCCACGCTTGAGCGCACGCCGGAGAATTTCATGAGCCTCGCGGAGGTGCTCGGCTTCTCCACCCCCGACCAACAGGCGTCGGCGGCCGAGAAGGAGCGCGCGCTCACCCTCGCCGTGGAGGCCGACCGCATGTCTGCGTCGGCCGACTCCTCCTACCCCGCGGTGGTCGCGCAGCTCGCGCTGGAGACCGAGCACAAGCTTGCCTTCGACGCAGCCCTCCAGGAACTCCGGCAGAAATTCCCCGACGAGCTTTCGACGCACTACTTCTCGGCCATCGGCGCGGCGATGGACGAGGACTGGCTGGCGGCCGAGTCGGAGATAGGGCGGGCCGAGGCGCTGGGGCTGCCGCACGAGGCGGCCGAGCAGTTCCTCGACTCGGGCGTGCGCACGCGGGCGCGCGTCTGGCGCTGCATCTACTGGGTGCTCTATGCGGCGGCGGCGTGGGCGCTCGGGCTGCTGGCGCTCTTCGCGCTCGGCAAGGTCTTCTCGGGTCTGACGATGAGGGCGGTGGAGTCGGCCGACCCCGAGGAGCTGGCGGGCGGGCGCCACGAGAAGCTGCGGCACTGGTACCGCGCGCTCATCAACTTCGCGGGCTTCTACTACTACCTCTCGCTGCCCGTGGTGCTTTGCCTCGTCCTGCTGGCGGCGGCGGCCGTCACCTACGCGACCTTCGTGGTCGGGCACATCCCGATCAAGCTGGCGCTCATCCTCATCGTCGGCGCGGCCGTCACCGTCTACCAGATGATCCGCTCCTTCTTCGTCAAGCAGAAGGAGGCAGACCCGGGCCGCCCCCTGCGCGAGGAGGAGGCGCCGGGACTCTGGGCTCTGACGCGCGAGGTGGCGGCGGCGGTCGGCACGCGGCCGGTGGACGAGATACGCGTGACGCCGGGGACGGAGCTGGCCGTCTACGAGCGCGGCAGCGCGGGCGAGAAGCGGCAGGACAAGGCCGTGCGCATCCTCATCCTCGGCGTGGGCGTCTTGAACGGCTTCACGCGGAACGCCTTCCGCGCCGTGCTCGCGCACGAGTACGGCCACTTCAGCCACCGCGACACGGCGGGCGGCGAGGTGGCGCTGCGCGTCAACAAGGACATGCTCACGTTCGCCTACGCGATGGCGGCCGCCGGGCAGGCCGTCTGGTACAACCTCGCCTTCCAGTTCCTGCGCGCCTACCACTTCATCTTCCGCCGCCTCAGCCACGGCGCGACGCGCTTGCAGGAGATGCTGGCCGACCGCGTCGCCGTCCACCTCTACGGCGCGCGCGCCTTCGAGGAGGGCCTGACGCACGTCATCTACCGCGACGCGGAGTTCCGACACCTCGCCGTGCGCGAGATCAACGCGGCCGGCGCCTCGCGCCGCGCCTTGCAGAACCTCTACGAGCTGCCCGAGGCGAAGGGCGGCGAGTCGGAGCGCGACGTGGAGACGGCCTTCCGCCAGTCGCTCGAACGCAAGACTTCGGAGGACGACACGCACCCCGCGCCCTCCGAGCGCTTCCGCCTCGCGCAGCGCGTCCGCTCGAAGGGCGAGCCCGAGGCCGACGGCACCGTCTGGGAACTCTTCGCCGACCGCGAGGCCCTCACCCGCGAGATGAGCCAGGTCGTCGAACAACGCATGAAGGCCGCATGAAGTAGAACGTTTTAACCACAGAGACACAGCTAAAACACAGCTACAGACAAGAAGCTGTGTTCTTAAGCTGTGTCGCTGTGTCTCTGTGGTTAATTATGCCTGGCCGTTAGACGAGTGACTTAATCATGAGGAGGCCGTCGCCGCCGTTGGAGTAGTAGCGCGGGAGGCGCTGCGTGACGGCGAAGCCGAGCTTCTGGTAGAGGTCTTGCGCGCCGGTGTTGACCGAGCGGACTTCGAGGCGGGTGATGCGCACGCCGCGGCGCTTGAAGCCCTCCTCGACCTTGAGCAGCATGCGGTGGGCGATGCCGCGCCGCCGGTGCTCGGGCGCGACGCCGAGCGTGGTGATGTGGCCGGTGCGGTCGGGCTCGACGATGCCGACGATGAAGCCGACCATCGTCCCGTCGGGCGTCACCGCGCGGTAGGAGACCGAGTCGGGCGAGGTCAGAAGGTATTCGAAGGTCTCGCGGCTGTACGCCTCGCCGTCCACGAAGCAGCGCAGGTCGAGGCGCCAGCACTCGTCGAGCTGCGCGACGGTGAGCGGCCGCACGTCGTAGCGCGACTGCGCGCGCGCGGCCCTGACCGCGCCGTCGGCGCCGGCCTCCTCAGCTTCGCCCGCGCCCGTGGAGAAGAGCCGCGAGCGGATTTTCTTCAGCACAGCCATGACGGGTAAATAGTAAATGGTAAATGGTGAATGGTAAATAGGGATGACATCGGAGCCACCTCCATTCACCATTTACCATTTACTAGACGATGAGCATGCAGTCGCCGTAGCTGTAGAAGCGGTAGCCGGCGGCGACGGCGTGGCGGTAGGCGCCGAGCACGAGCTCGCGGCCGGCGAAGGCGCTCACCAGGACGAGCAGCGACGAGCGCGGCAGGTGGAAGTTCGTCAGCATCGCGTCCACGGCGCGGAAGCGGTAGCCGGGCGTAATCGTCAACCCCGTCTCGCCGCGCCCCGCCCTGACCCGACCACCCTCATCAACCGCCGATTCGAGCGCGCGCACGGTCGTCGTCCCGACGGCGACGACGCGCCCGCCCGCCTCCTTCGTCAAGTTAATCTCTTCCGCCGCCCGTTCGCTTATCTCGAAGCGCTCGGCGGCGACGCGGTGCTCGCTCAGATCATCCGCGCGCACGGGCGCGAAGGTGCCGTAGCCGACGTGGAGCGTGACCTCGGCGGTGCGCACGCCGCGCGCGCGCAAGCTCTCGAAGACGCGCGGGGTGAAGTGCAGACCCGCGGTCGGCGCGGCGATGGCGCCGGGCGCGTGGGCGTAGACGGTCTGGTAGCGCTCGCGGTCTTCTTCCGCCGTGACAAGGTCTTCGGAGTCGCGTTTGATGTAAGGCGGCAAAGGCATCTGCCCGAACTCTTCGAGCAGAGCCGTGAAGTCGCCTTCAGTTTGAAAACGCACGACGCGACCCGCGCCGTCTGCGGTCGCCGCGAGCGTCTCGGCCGCGAGCCGGCCGTCGCCGAACGTCACGCGCGCGCCCGCTTCGAGCCTGCGCGCCGGCTTTGCCAAAACCTCCCACGTCTCGCCCTCGAACTCCTCGCGCCGCCGCACGAGCAGCAGCTCGACGCGCCCGCCCGTCGGCTCGCGCCGCCCGACGAGCCGCGCCGGAAAGACGCGCGTGTTGTTGACGACGACCGCGTCGCCCTCCCGCAGCTCCGACGCGAACTCCGCGAACGACCCGTCGCGCCGACCCCCCTCCGCCCGGTTGACGACGAGCATCCGCGACGCGTCGCGCCGTTCCAAAGGGTGCTGCGCGATAAGCTCCTCGGGCAGCTCGAAATCGAAATCAGAGATGCGCATACAAAAACAAATGATGAGTGACGAGTGATGAGTGATGAGTGAAAGGCACGCCGGCTTTCACTCATCACTCGTCACTCGTCACTCATCATTCATTATTTCCTAAGACGGCGAAGCCGGGGTCTCGGCCGCGATCTCTTCGGCGGCGTGTTCCTGGTGGAGGACGACCGAGAGTTGCGCGCCGAACATGAGGATGAGGCTGGAGACGTAGCTCCAGGTGAGCACGGCGACGACCGCGCCGACCGAGCCGTAGATTTCGTCGTAGTGGAAGTATTGGAGGCTCGACGCGAAGACGTACTTGGCCGCCTCCCACAGCAGGCCGGCGACGACGGCGCTCGGCAGCGTGTCGCGGAGCGTCACCCGCCCGTTCGGCACGAAGCGGTAGACGACCGAGAAGAGGGCGATGGTGACGAGCGCGCCCGCCGAGGCGAAGAGCGTCTGCCAGAAGGCGTTCCCGGCGAACGTCATCCACGCCGAGCGGCGCACGATGCGCACGGGCAGTTGGTCTATCAGCTCCCGAACCCCCACGAGAATCGAAGTCAGGAAGACGGAAGCGATGAGCAGGAGCCCGACCGCGCCGATCATGCCGAGCGTGAGGCCGCGGCCCCGCAGGAAGGCGCGCGGGCGCGTCCCCCAGATGCGGTTGAGCGCCCGCTCGATGACGGCGAAGACCCACGAGCCGGCCCACAGCGTGACGACGAAGGCGCTGACGAGGCCGCCCCAGCCGACCTCCGCCAGAGACCTGATGGTCGCGCGCAGGAACTCGCGCGAGCCGGGGTAGATTTCGACGATGCGCGTCAGCGCCTCGCTGCCCGCGGCGAAGCGGTTGCCGATGACGAGCATGACGAGGAGCGCCGGGAAGAGTGTGAGGAGCCCGAAGTAGCTCATCGCCGCGGCCGGCGTGAAGAGGTCGTTCTCGTGGAACTGGTGCAAGGTGTGCTGGACGATGGTCGTCCACGGCGCGTGGTTCTTGACGCCCCAGCGCCCGCGCGAGAAGAAGGGGATGTGTCTCCGCACGTTCTCCATCGTTCACCCCGGGAAGGAGTTTTGAAATTTCAAAACTGAAATTTCAAATCATTAATAACTCGACGCGCACGATTGTCCGTCATTTCGCGCCGCGCCGCAAAAGCTCAGCGCACCGGCCGGGCGTAGGCGGGCGCCCGCTCCGCCTTCACCAGCTCGGCGCGCGCCGCCCAGATGAGCGCCTGGGCGCGCGCCGCGGGGCTCTTCAGATTACGCGCCTCGGCCGTCGCGCGGTCGAAGTTTTTCTGCGCCGCCGCGTCGAACAGCTCTTCGAGGTCGAACTGCCCGAGCGCGTAGTCGAGCGCGTCGGCCACGCCGGGGCCGAACTCCGTGCGCGTCTCAAGGCCGAACTGGATGGGGGCGCCGTCGAACTTCTCGTCCTCGTTGAGCGCCGCGACCGCCGCGGCCAGTGCGTCCCAGGCGCGCGGCGAGTCGAGCCGCGCCGCGGCCGACGCCGTCAACAACGCGGCCGCGTCGCGCGCGAAGGTGCCGCGCTCGGTCTGCGCCGCCTGCGCGAAAGCCTCTTCGAGCAGCGCCGCCGCGCTCTCATGTGCGCCCCGCCGCGCGGCGAGGTCTGCGGCCAGCACGAACCCGTAGGCGCGCAGGGCCGGCGGCACGTCCGCGCCGCGCGCGAGCGCCTCCATCTTTTCGAGGTCGCCCTCGTCGCCGTTGAAGGCCGTGCGTGCCGTCGCGACCTGGAACGCGTCGATGGCCGCGCGCGCGGCGTGCTGCGTCTCGGGGTCTGCGATCTCTTCGGCCGCGCGGCGCGCCCTCTCCCAGAGGCTCTTCCGGGCGGCCTCGACGACGACCTTCAGCCGCGCCTCGTCGCGCAGCTTCGGGTCGCCCGCGCCGTCCGCCTGTTCGAGCAGGCGGCGCAGAGGGTCGGCCGGGTTCTGCGGCGAGAGGTCGCGCGTCCCCATCTTCGAATCGAGCCCGGCGCGGCGCTCAAGTCCGAGCTGCGCGGCGAGGCTCGACAACTTCGCTTGCAGGGCGGCCGCGTGCCGCGGCCCCTCACGCTCGAAGTAAGGGAGCAGCCGGCCGATGGCGAAGTAGAGCGCGGACGTGTCGCCCGCCGCCTGGGAGTCCGGGGAGGCGCGCAGGAGGATCGCGGCGGCCGAGTCGAAGAATACTTCGCGCGTGCGCGCGGAGGTCTGGGCGGCGGGCGCGTCGGCGATGGGGCGGAAGCCGACCGAGCCGTCCGCGTTGACGGCCGCGAGCAGTCGCGGCGTGAGCACGTACGAGGAGAGGATGAGCACGTCGTTGGCAGTCGAGTCGGGGCGTGCGCGGGCCGACGCCAGCAGTTGCAGGTAGAGGCGGTCGGCCTCTTCGGGCGCGCCCATGCGCAGCCGCAAAAGGAACTCGACGAGCGCGCCGCTCACGCCGCCTTGAATCGTCGGGGCGGCGACGCGCGCGGCCTCGGCGTAAGACCCTTCGTCCGCGAGCGTCGAGGCGAGCGAGAGCCTCTGGCCGTCGCGCGTGAACTCGTCGGCCGGGCCGATGTCCGCGCCGCCGCCGCCTTCCTCGGCGGCCGCCTCTTCGCCACGCCGGCGCGCGAGCCATTCGGCGAGCGCGCCGAGCCACGCGTCGGCCATGCGCGGGTCGTGCTGCGCGGCCGCGGCGAGCACGGCCTCGCGCATGCCCGTGAAGCGCTCGGGCAGGTCGCCGTCGCGGCCCCCCTCCTGCTCCTTCTTGAACTCGGCCTCGTCCGACTCGACGGCCGCCTCCCACGCGCGCGCGAAGGTCGAGCGGGCGGCCTGCTCGTCCGCGCCCCAGAGCGCCGAGGCCGCGAGCGTCAGGACGGAGGCGCGCTGCGAGGCGTCCTCCAAAGCCTTCGCGCCCGCCGCGACTTCGAGCAGCACGGCGACGGCCTTGCGCCGCGAGCGCTCCGCCTCGCGCGCGGCTTTGGACGGCGGCGGGGCGGCGGTGCGTTTCTGCGCGAACGCGCCCCGCGCGCAAGGCGCGCACGCGAGGAGGAGCGCGAGCGCGAGTCGAACGTTGCGAGGCGTCTTGCTCATGGCGCGTTTCAGCTTGGCTATTCGGAGTCGAAGAGTCCGGGGCGTGAGGCTTGCCCCGCGCGCGGCGGCTCGATGCCGAAGTGTTCGTAGGCGAGGCGCGTGGCGGCGCGCCCGCGCGGCGTGCGGTTGAGGAAGCCGATTTGAATGAGGTACGGCTCGATAATCTCCTCGATGGAGTCCTTCTCCTCTTGCAGCGCGGCCGACATGTGGTTGAGACCGACGGGGCCGCCCTGGTGCTGTTGAATGATCATCAGCAGGAGCTTCCTGTCCATCTCGTCGAGCCCGAACGTGTCCACCTCCATGCGGTTCAGCGCGTCGTCGGCGATCTCCTTCGAGATGCTGCCGGCGTGCTCGACCTCTGCGTAGTCGCGCACGCGCCGGAGCAGGCGGTTGGCGATGCGCGGGGTGCCGCGCGCGCGCCGCGCGATCTCGCGCGAGCCGCCCTCGTCGATCTCCGTGCCGAGTATCTCGGCCGAGCGGCGGACGATGGTCGCAAGCTCGTCGTGCGTGTAGAAGTTGAGGTGGAAGACGATGCCGAAACGCCCGCGCAAAGGCGCCGTGATTAAGCCCGGCCGGGTGGTCGCGCCGACCAGAGTGAACTTGGGGAGGTCTAACTTAATCGAGCGGGCGGCCGTGCCCTGCCCGATCATGATGTCGAGCTGGTAGTCCTCCATCGCGGGGTACAAGACCTCCTCGATGGCGGGCGACATGCGGTGTATCTCGTCGATGAAGAGGACGTCGCCCTCTTGCAGGTTGGTGAGGAGCGCGGCGAGGTCGCCCGGCTTCTCGATGACGGGGCCGGCGGTCGAGCGCAGCTCCGCGCCCATCTCGTTGGCGATGATGTTGGAGAGCGTCGTCTTGCCGAGGCCCGGCGGGCCTGTGAGCAGGACGTGGTCGAGCGCCTCGCGGCGCTGGCGCGCGGCGCGGATGTAGATGCCGAGGTTCTCGGTCGCGCGCTTCTGCCCGATGTACTCGCCGAGCCGCGAAGGGCGCAGGGACAGCTCGAACTGCCGCTCGTCTTCCAACGGCCCCCGCTCGCGCACGTCGCCGGGTTGGAGTTCTTCAGACATACAGAATGAGTGATGAGTGATGGGTGATGAGTGATGAGTTGAAAGCCGCTTGCCTTTAACTCATCACTCATCACCCATCACTCATCACTTCTCCCTCATCCTTTCGACAGTTGCCGCAGGCTCCGGCGCAGCAGCGTTTCGACGGAGAGGTCGCCGCCCTCCTGCAAGGCGCCGTTGATGGCCTTCTCGGCGGCGGGCTTGGGGAAGCCGAGCTGGAGGAGCGCGGCGAGCGTGTCCTCGCGCAGGGCGTCCTCGGACTGCGCCGTGCCCGTCGAACCGGCGGCGAGCTGCTCTTCGAGCGCGGGGCTGGAGAGCGCGGCCATCTTGTCGCGCAGCTCGATGACGAGCCGCTCGGCCGTCTTCCGGCCCACGCCGGGGATCGACGTGATGCGCGCGTAGTTGCTCTGGCGGATGGCCGTGACGATTTCGTCGGCGCTCATCCCCGAGAGCATCGCGACCGCCGACTTCGGGCCGATGCCGCTCACCGAGATGAGCAGCGTGAACAGCTCGCGCTCGCGCAGCGTGCGAAAGCCGAAGAGCTGAAGCGCCTCCTCGCGCACGTGCGTATAGACGTGCAGTTGAACCGGCGCGGCGGGCGGCTCGCCCAGGTCGTAGAAGGTCGTGACGGGTATCGTCACTTCGTAGCCGACGCCGCCCACGTCGATGATGACGCTCGTCGCGTGCTTCGCCCGCAGCGTCCCTGAAAGGTGTGCGATCATTCTTTACTTGCTTTGACGAGAGAAGGGATTTCGGGAGCGTCTCACGTTACCCGGCGATTTTAGATGAACCGCCGACGGTCGGCAACGGGGGAGAGTAGGCAGCAGGCAGATGGCAGTAGGCAGCTCATAACTTCTCTTTTTAGAACTCCGATTTAAACCCTCAACTTTCTTAAGGCGGCGCGGCTGCCTACTTCCCTCTACCTACTGCCTGCTTTCGGAAAGGCTGATCTGGTAGAAAGTCTTCTTCGCCGTGGGCTCGTCGCCCTCCCAGACGGCCCAGCCCTCCCAGGCCCCGCCGCCCTTGCGCAGGCAGCGCGTGTGGACGTTGATCGAGGTGTGGTCGCGCGCGATTTCGAGCAGGTTGTAGAGGCGCGGGGTGGATTCGGGGCGCTCGCGCGCGGGCGCGCCGAATGAGCCGGCCCCCGCCACGCGAATCTGCTTCGGGTGCGTGTAGCCGACGAGGTCGGCGCGGTCTTCGTGGACGTGGCCGTGCAGTACGAGGCGGACGTTCGCCTGCCGCAACTGCTGCATGAAGGCGTCCTCGGCAATCTTCTCGTTGCCCGTCACGGGGTGGTGCCAGACGGCGACGCGGAGCACCGACGCGCCCACGCCCTTCTGAGTCGTGACCTGCTGGTCGGCCTTCTCCAAGGCGCGCGTGAGCGCCTCTTCGCCGATGCCCGCGCGGGCGGGGAAGTGCTCGTCGATCTCCCAGGCCGAGTTGAAGGCGAGGAACTGGAGGCCCGTCTCGGGGAAGAAGTACGGGATGCCCTGTTCGGCCGGGGCCAGAGGATACTCAAGCTGGAAGAGCGGGTGGTAGAAGAAGCGCGAAAAGTTGTTGAAGCGCCGCGGGTATAGTTCTTCGTTGCGCACGAGGTAGCCGCTCCCCTCCTGCTTGTAAGTCCCGTCCCTGAGCCGCGCCGCGTCCAACTGCCTGCCCATCTTGAAATCGTAGGCGCCCGGCTCGTCCCACCAGAGGTCGTGATTGCCGGGGACGACGACGCAGCGCTGCGCGGTCAGCTCGAACGCCTCGATGAGCCCCGAGGTGAACTGCTGCGCCGCCTCGAACTCGGGCGGCGTCGCGCGGTTGGTGAGGTCGCCCGAGATGACGAGGTAGTCCAGACGCTCGAAGCCGAGGCCACCGGACGCGTCCTTAATGTCGGCGACGAGCGGGCGCAGGCTCTTCCGCACGTCGGCGCCCTCGCCGAAGTGGAGGTCGGAGAGGTGCAGCACGCGCAGCGGCGCGTCCGCGCTCAGCTCCTCGTCCGTCTGTTTGAAGAACTGCTTGACGGCCTGCGCGGCCCTGCGCACGTTCTCCTCGACCTTCGTCCGGAGCGCGACGGTGCGACGCTCCAGCGCCGGGTCGAGCTGCCGCGCCTTCGTGGCCCCGGCGGCGAGGCTCGTGCGGTGGTCACACTTGACGCAGCCGATGTCCGACTCGCCCCGCGCGATGCGCTCGCGCACGTCCCCTTCGGCGAACTGGTAGCCGCAGTTCGCGCACGGCATCTCGATGTGCTCGGTGATCTCTACGTCGTGGCGGCGGAGGTGGTCTTCGACAAAGCTGATGAAGAGGTCGCGCGTCGGGTGGGGCGTGCGCTCCTCGAAGTAAACGTCGATGTGCGCGAAGCCGCGGCCGCGCTCGACCTTGCGCAGGCCGCAGGCGCCGCGCCCCGCGGCCTCGAACTCGGCGCGGTCTTCCCACAGGCGCACGCGCCCGAAGTCCTTGCCGATGACGAGCCACGCGACGAGCGAGGCGTAGATGTTATCGACCGCGCCGGAGAAGTCGTAGTAGAGCGAGACCGAGTGCGGGAGCGCCGCGCCGGTCTCCTTCTCGGTCGGGCGGAAGAGGGAGGGGAAGATGAGCAGCCCCTCGTGGCGGAAGCAGACGCCGTGCTCGACGAGGAGCTGGACGACGCACTCCAAGACGACGCGCTCCTGCGAGCGCGGCAGGCGCGTCTCATCCTTCATGCCGGGCAGCGGCACGTCGGGCGCGGCCGTCTGCTTCTCTTCGAGCGCGGGCACGCCCCGCGCGTTGTTGCGCGCCGCGAGGATGAGCGAGCCGGCGTAGCGCTCGATCTCCTCGACGCGGAGCACGAGCACGCGCTCGCCCGTCGCGAGCCGCGTGTAGGCGATGACGCCCTGCGTCGCCAACTGCTCGGCCACGGCCGCGACCGCCGCCGGGTCGAACGACTCAGGACTCGCCTCGCGGATCGTCGTTTCTAACTCGCCGAGGAAGAGGACGACCTGACCCTCCTCCTTTCGTCGGTCAATCTCGTCACGGATGCGCTGGAACAGTTCCGGCCGGCTCGTCTTAGCTAACGAATCCCAATCAAGCGCGTCCGCGATCATCTCGCGCAACTCATCTATCCCGCGCCCATTCATCGCGCTCGTCTCGACGTAGGCGGCGAAGCCGCAAGCCGCGCGCAGCCGTTCGAGCGCCGCCGCATCAACCATGTCGCTCGGCTCGTCGAGTTTCGCCCCCACTAACAGCTTCACCGCCCGCCGCGCGCCCAACTGCTTGTCGAGCCGCTTGACCCAAGCCTCAACCTCCTCGAACGCCGTCTGCCCCCGCGTCGGGTCGAGCAGCACGAGCGCCAGCGTCGTGTCGTGCAAAAACAACTGATGCACGAGCCTGTACTCCTCCTGCCCGCCCAAGTCCCACAACACCACGTCCCGCCGCTGCCCCTCCGGAGCCTTCGCCTTCTCACTCAACTGCTCCGGCTCCAACTTCCAGAACCTCATCCCGTGCGTCGAGCCGTGCTCCTCGTCCCTCGGATACCTCCCCTCCGCCAGCCTCATCGCCAGACAAGACTTCCCCACGTTGCTCTCCCCGATAAACACCACCTTCGCGCTCGTATAGCGGACTACTGGTGCAGGCGTCGAGGCACCGAGCAAGAGGTCGATGTCAACATCCCAGATGCGAATGATCGTTTCTTCTTCACCTAAAGTCGCGAGGACAGATGTCCTAGGATTAAAGGAAAGATGATGGAGTACCGAACCATCGCCCGTTTCGGTGACTTTTGCCACTTGTGACCCTGAATCGGTACGCCACAAACGAACGGAAGAGTCCAAAGATTTTGAGGCCAACAAACGCCCATCGTGGGAGAACGAGATGCTCTCTATATAACTAGTATGTCCCTCAAGGATTTGGGGCCAGGATGAATCTAGATCATATATGTGAATTGTATTGTCTTCCCCGCCAGAGCATGATGCAATTAACTCATTGTCTGGTGACCAAGCTACGCTGAGAACATGATTGTCATGAGGTGATGACAGGAGACGTTTCTCCCTAATACCATTCCATAACACCACCGCCCCATCCGCATTAACTACTCCCAACGCAAGCCACCCAGTTCGAGACCAAGCTAGAGCATAAACAGACCCCTGAACTTTCAGTTTCGACACCAGACTCTTGTCCGTGGCGTCCCAAGTACTAGCGAACTGGCTGCCCCCCACTGTGATTCTGTGATTTGGTGCCCATGCTACACAGTTGACCGGCGCTTCTTCGTTAATGGTAGTAAGCAGCTTGCCACTTTCTACACTCCATAAATGAAGCACATTGTCACTTGAACATGTAACAATGGTGGTAGAATCTGGTGACCATGCCACGCCTAAAACGAAACGTTCAGGTATCTCAAGTTCGGCAACCGTCGCTAGGCTCTCAGCATTCCATATCAAAACTTTCCTGCCCCATGCCGCAGCCAGCAACCGCCCGTCGGGTGACCAGGCGATTTGGTGGATTTTGCCCTCGTGGCCGTCCAGCGTGTGCCTGAGAGTTAGGCCCGACGATATTGGAGCGTTAACCCTTTCACTTGAATGCATCTTTTGATTATTTTGGGTCATACATTCTCAGAATTTCAGGTAAGATTTTGAACTCTACCGCGGACAATGCTGCCCTCTCTTTTTCGTCGGCGCGGTTAGGGATATACTACAGGTCGCTCTCCTCGGAAAAGGTTTGAGGGATGAAGTCGGAGAAAGTTTCTGAGCTGACGACGAGTCGGTTGAGTGTCTATTTGCGCTGCCTGAATTTGCTGGCGGCCGCGGGGATTAAGACCATCTCGTCGCAGGCGCTGGCCGACCAGTTCCGTCTGAACTCGGCGCAGATACGGAAAGACCTGGCGCACTTCGGCGAGTTCGGGACGCGGGGGGTCGGCTACTCGGTGGGCGAGCTGCGCCGCCACCTGACGCAGATTCTCGGCCTCGACCGCGCGCACCGCGTCGGCATCGTCGGGGCGGGGAACCTCGGCACCGCGCTCGCCAACTACAACGGCTTCCGCGAGTCGAACTTCGAAGTCGTCGCGCTCTTCGACAACGACCGCGCCAAGATCGGGCGCCAGGTCGGCGCGCTGGAGACGCCCGTCCAGGACGTGCGCCGGCTCGCGCGCGTCGTGCGCGAGAGCGGCATCGACGTGGCCGTCGTCGCCGTCCCGGCGCGCGTCGCGCAGCGCGTGCTCAACCAGATCATGTCGGCGGGCGTCAAGGCGGTCTTGAACTTCGCCCCCGTCCGCCTGCACGCGCGCCTCGGCGTGAAGGTGAAGACGGTGGACTTGACGATTTCGCTCGAATCGCTATCGTACTTCTTAGCGCGCCCGCAGATCACTTGCGTCACGAACCCGCGCAGCCTTCTCCCCTACGAGGAGATCGCGCAGCGCGAGGAGCAGGAGTTGCAGCAGAGCTGACAAGGAGTTTCCGTTATGTATCTGTTCTTGCTCAAGAAGGCACTTCCGTTCACGCTCACTTTCATCTTCGGCGCCGCGCTGAGCGGCCTCGTCGGGCTCTTCGGCCATTCGGAGAAGAGGGCCGAGTCGTGGTCTTTCACGCGCACCTACGAGTTCGGCAGCCGCTGCCACATGCGCCGCCACAACCTCGTCGCCGAGTCGAAGCCGCTCAACATCCTTCACGTGCCCGACGCGGTGTTGACAGGGGTCGGGGCTTGGAAGGGGGACGCGGAGCCGGTCAAGGTTCTAGTCACGTTCGGCGCGGACGGCAGGGTGCAGGGCGTCGAGTCGTACCGGGACTGGTGCGCCAGGGGTTATAAGAGCCAGCCGGAAGTGCTGAGGACATCGGTCTGGGAGGCAGCCGTGCGCGCAGCTCGTCAGATCGAGTTCCAGCCGGAGACGGTCAACGGGCTGCCCATTACGGTCACGCAAGAGGTAGAGATACGCCTCCTCTCCGAATAAGGGCGGCGGCTTAATAACATTCTGATGGACGAGCAGACAGCCCGGCGCGAGATCGTCCGCGTCGGTAAGCTGATGTACGAGCGCTCCTACGTCGTCTCCTCGGACGGCAACGTCAGCGTGCGCCTCGACGACGGCCGCGTCCTCGCCACGCCGACGCAGACCAACAAGGGGCGCATGTCGGAAGACTCGCTCGCCCTCACCGACCTCGAAGGCAAGCCGCTCAACGACCGCCGCGCCTCAAGCGAGCTGGCGATGCACCTGCTCATCTACCGCGAGCGCGCGGACGTTTACTCGGTCTGCCACGCGCACCCGCCGCACGGCTCGGCCTTCGCCGTCGCCGGCCTCGCCATCGACCAGCCGATTCTGTCGGAAGTGATTCTGACTCTGGGCTGCGTCCCGCTCGCAGAGTACGGCACGCCCTCGACCGAGGAGCTGACCGAGGCGATGCGGCCGCTCGTCAAGAACCACAACGCGCTGCTGATGGCAAACCACGGCGCGGTCGCCTACGGTGCCGACGTGTGGCAGGCTTTCGACCGCCTCGAAACTTTGGAGCACACGGCGAAGATCGCCATCCTCGCGCGGGCGCTGGGCGGCGCGCGCGACCTCCCGCCCGACTCCATCGAGAAGCTCATCGACGTGCGCGAGCGCGCCGGCTACCTCGACGAGCGCGCGCGCTGCCAGGCCTGCGGCTACCTGCACCAGACGCGCGTCGTCTGCCCGACGGGCGAGCGCGACGCGGCGACGCCGCGCGCGGCCGCGTCGAACGGCAAGATCAGCCTGACGCGCGAGGAGTTGATCGAACTCCTCAGCCAGGCGGCGCGCGCCGCGCGCTAGCCGGAGACGTTTCATCAAGGCGGACTTATTCACTTCACGCCGCTCGTGCGAAAGGAGCTCCCCCATGGCAAGTCGCCCGCTCAAGGACTCGGAGATAGAGTTCGCCCGCCAGGTCTTTGAAGACCAGTTGCCCTACGGCAAAGTTCACCTCGCCAGCTACTACCTGCCCGGCAACGACGGCGTGGCCGTCACGCTGGCCTCCGTCTCCTCGATCATCCCCGTCACCTCGCTGCGCCACTACACGATCTACTTCGGCCCCGAGGTCTTCAAAGATGGCGCCGACCACGCCGGCATCCGCGACACCTTCATCCACGAGCTGACGCACGTCTGGCAGGGCTTCCACAGCAGCCTCGGCTGGGAGTACATGGTCAACTCCATGATCGCGCAGGGGCACGCCGTCCTCACGCAGGGCGACAGGAACAAGGCGTACGACTACAAGCCCGGCCAGCCCTGGAAGGAGTACAACGTCGAGCAGCAGGCGCTCATCGTGCAGGACTGGTTCCGGAACGGCATGCGGGAGGACGACGAGCGTTTCACCTACGTCGCCAACAACATCCGCAAGGGGCAGAACTGAGTGGGCGCGCGGAAGGGCTCGATGCGGGGGGCGGCGTTGAGGGTGCGTCCCGGCGCGGCGGCGCGCGTGCTCCTGCTGCTCGCGTGCTGCCTGCTCCTGACCGCGTGCCCGCCCGAGGGCGGCGACCTCGTGCCCCTTCCGGGCGGCGAAGGCGCGACCGTCGCCACCGGGGAGTTTGAAGGGGACACGCTCGTCGTCACGCGCGAAGGAGTGACTTTGCGCGCGCGCGGCCGCTGGAGTGTGGCGGACGCGGCCACTTCGGTTATACTCGACGCAAGCAACGCGAACGCGGAACCGGCGGTGATAGACTTCGGGCGCGGCGAGCTGTCGCGCGAAGGCGAGGGCGGGGGGCGCTTGGCCCTGCGCTCGGTCGCGCGCGAGTCGGGCGCGGGCGGCGCGGCCTCCTTCCTCGAAGAGAAGAGGGCGGAGGTCGGCGGCGGCGCCTCCGGCACGTTCGTCCTCGAATTCAAGACGGACTCGGAGGACGGACGCTCGGGCGTGGCCCGAGACGTGACGGGGCAGACCGTCACGCTCCGCCTGCCCGTCGAAGTCCGGCAGGGGACGACGGCCGACTTCGTCTTCGGCTTTAAGTACGAAGAGCGCCGCCCGCGGCGTTGAAATAAGGAATAGAGTGATGACTGAAAAAATGATCCTTTATGGAAAGTATCTATGCCGTCATTGCGAACGCCTAAGAATATTCGTTAGAAGTCGGCAAGGCGGGTTGGTAAGTCAAAACTGTGTGAAATGTAAAAAGCCGCAAGCCGTTAACATTAACGATTTGCCTGATCTCTACTGTGGTGAGTGTGATGAAAAACTCGTGAAGTTTAAGCGCAAGAATTACTTTTATTCGTGTGACAACTGCAAGGTAGAGTGGGAGTTTGCGCAGATAGTGCCGGACTGGTATGAACTCTTCGAGTATTACGGCTATGCAGCACCTGTTAGCAACGAGGTGACCTACACTCATACTCAACTTAAGGTTCCATTGTCAGCAGCATATTCCATTTAGAATAAGCAATTGATGAGTTGAATCTTCTACGACAGGAGCAGAATAGAATGCCACAGGAAGCACTCGGCATGGTTGAGACGAAGGGACTGGTGGCGATGATCGAGGCGGCGGACGCGATGGTCAAGGCCGCCAACGTCACGCTGGTCGGCTACGAGAAGATCGGCGCGGGCTTCGTCACGGCCATCGTCCGCGGCGACGTGGCCGCCGTCAAGGCCGCCACGGACGCCGGCGCCGCCGCCGCCCGCCGCGTCGGCGAACTCGTCAGCGTCCACGTCATCCCGCGCCCCCACGGCAGCGTGGACGAGGCGCTGCCCATCGGGGCGGACAGGTAAAGAAGTGATGAGTGATGAGTGATGAGTAAAAAAACTCTCCCACTCATCACTCATCACTCATCACTCTTACGATGATTATCGCGCGCATCCTCGGCACGGTCGTCTCGACGCAGAAGGACGAGCGGCTGAAGGGCAGCAAGCTGCTGCTCGTCCGCCCTCTGAACCTCGACGGCTCGGACGGCTCCGGCTACGTCGTCGCCGTGGACACGGTCGGCGCCGGGTTCCACGAGCGCGTCCTCGTCGTCGCCGGCTCCTCCGCGCGCCTCGCCGAAGGGCAGAAGGACAAGCCCGTGGACGCCGCCATCGTCGGCGTCATCGACACGGTCGATTTCGTGAACGACTGACGATGCAGCTCGCGCGTGTCATCGGGAACGTCGTGGCGACGGTGAAGAACGATTCGCTGGAGGGGCGCAAGCTCCTCGTCGTGCAGTCGCTCAACGCCGACTTGAAGCCGCAGGGCGCGCCGCTCGTGGCGCTCGACGCCGTCGGCGCGGGCGTGGGCGAATTGGTCTTCTGGTGCCGCGGGAAGGAGGCGAGCTTCCCCTTCCGGCGCGACGACACGCCGACCGACTGCACCATCGTCGGCATCGTCGATTCCGACGCCCACGTCTCGAACAGGAGGGGGCGCGGATGATTCTCGCGCGCGTGCTCGGCAACGTCGTGGCGACGCAGAAGAACGAGCGTTACGCGGGCGCGCGCGTGATGCTCTGCCAGCCCGTCACGCCCTCGGGCGAGGAGTTCGGCGCGACGCTCCTCGCGCTCGACTCGGTGGACGCGGGCGAGGGCGACACGGTGCTGATCGTGCAGGAGGGCTGGGGCGCCTCGACCGCCGCCACGGGCGAGCAGGGCGCGGCGATAGACTCGGCCATCGTCGGCGTCGTGGATCGCATCGACCTGTTGGAAGACGAAGCTTAAGAGCCAAGGGATGAGCAGCGAGCAGGACAGGGTGAAGGAGTTGGCCGAGCGCGTCGCGCGGCGGCTGGACGACGCGCCGCGCGAGCAGGGCGAAGGCTCTATCCAAGGGGGCGGGGAACTCGCCGCGGTACGCGCCAGCCTCGCCGAGATACAGAGGCGGCTCACGCACATCGAGTCGCACATCACGCACGGCGAAGACTGCGGGCGCGGCGCGCGCGAGCCGAACGACGCCCGTCCCCCATCCACTTCATCCGCAAATTCACCGACCCGGAGCCCTTCGCCACAGGCGGGCTCGACGTGGCTGAGCGGCACCTACGTCCCCGCCACCGCGCACCCGAGCCAGGAGCAGTTCGAGGGCCTGGGCGAGGCCGTCTCCGAACTCGTCGAGTTCTTCGAGCGCGAGAAGACCTGCACGCTCGAACCTGGCGGCAAGCCCTGCGACCACTGCGGCCAGTGCAGCGCCCGCGGATTCTAAAGAAGACGCGTAAACGGTAAACCGTGAACCGTGACGAGTAAGAGAGAATCCTTACTCGTCACGGTTCACGGTTTACCGTTTACGCGTCTTCTGCCTTACTTGCGGCGCATGACGTTCGGGTCGATGGTCGGGGCCTGGCGCGCGCCCGCCTCGGCCTGGAAGTAGGGCTCCTCCTTGAAGCCGTACATCTTCGCGGCGATGACGGTCGGGAAGCTGTTGCGCGACGTGTTGTAGTCCTGCACCGCCGCATTGTAGTCCTCGCGCGCGACGTTGATGCGGTTCTCCGTCCCCGACAACTCGTCCTGCACCTTCATGAACAGCTCGCTCGAACGGAGCTGCGGCCAGGTCTGTTGCAGCGAGAGCAGGCGGCCGATGGTGCCGCCGAAGCTGTTGGCCGCGTCGATGACGGCCTGCTTCTGCTCCGGCGTCTTGTCTCCGCCCTCGCCCTGCGGCTGTGCGCCCGTCGCGTTGATGAGCCGCGAGTTCGCCTCGGCGATCTGTCCGAAGACCTCCTGCTCCTGCACGCCCGCCGACTGCGCGGCCCCGACGATGTTGGGAATCAGGTCGGCGCGGCGCTGGAGCCGGCTCTCCACGTCGGCCCAACTCCGCTTCACGTTCTGCTGCTTGGTCGTGAGCGTGTTGTAGCCGCAGCCGCTCGCAGCGAAGGCGACGAAGGCGACGAGCGTGAGCAGCAACACCCTTCTTGTTTTCATCATACTCCTCCTCAACATCTGACCATGCCCCGCGAGGGTTTAAACCCGCGTTCTAAAACTTACTTCCCGCTCGATACTTCTAAGCGGTCAACGGCCTCGATGACCCGCTCGACCTGCGCCATGTAAGACGCGAACAACTCGTCCGCCTCGCGCTCGCCCGGCAAGCGGGCCGAGCCCTCGCGCAGCGCGAAGACGCGCTCGAAGACCGCGCCGTCGAGCCCCAACAGCCGGGCGGTCGCGCGCACGATCTCGACCTTGAGCACCGGCGGCTCCTGTTTGTGCAGCAGCAGGACGGGCGCGAAGAGCGTGGCGAAGCTCGAAAGGCTGTCGGCCATCAAATCGCGCAGCCGCTCGGCCGAGCCCGACGCCGGGATGTAGAGCCGGCGCAACTGGATGAGCTTGCTGCGCAGCTCGTACTCGGTCTGGTGGCGCAGGTTCTCGTCCGAGAGGCGCAGCGTCTCGAAGGGGTCGCGGCCGTAGAGCACGACCCGCGCGCGCTCCATCTGGCGGAACTCGATGGGGAAGACGTCGGCCGCGTCGCGCAGCTCGGCGAAGGTGAAGTAGACCGGCAGAGGGTGGCCGAGCCGCTGCCACTCGCGCATCGGCGGCTGCGCCAGCCGCAAGTCCTCCGGCACGATGCGGTGCAGCGCGATGAGCAGGTTGTAGTCCGACTCCGTCTGCACGAAGTCGCCCGACGCCGCCGACCCGTAGAGGACGACCGACGCCAGGTTGTCGCCGTGCGTCGCCTTCAGGTCGCCGATCAGGTGGTTGAAAGCCTCCTGCGCCACTTTGTTCGCCATCACAGTCTCCGAAGTCCCCTACCAGCTTCCGCTGGCGCCGCCGCCGCCGAAGTCCCCGCCGCCGCCGAAGCCTCCGAAACCTCCGCCTCCTCCGCCCCAGCCCGAGCCACCCCCGCCGCCGAAGCCTCCGCCCCAGCCGCTCGAACTACGCCGCCCGCCGCCTATCGCGCTGCCTATCGCGTTGGCGATGAGAATCGAACTCAGCCAGCCGCCGCCGCCACCTCCGCCCCAACCCCCGCCCCGGCCGCCGCGGCCCCTGCCAACCAGCGAGAGCAGGATGATGATGACGACGATAATCAGGCAGCACGTGCCGAGCCCGACGCCGCTCGCCTCCCTCCCGCGCGTCGTCGGCGTGCCCTGCACGGGCGCGCGGTAGGCGTAACTCTGGTCGATGCCTTCGAGCTGGAACCCGCGCTTCTCGGCGAGCGTCGCCACCGCCGCCTGCACGAAGTCGCTGATGCCCTGGCTGTAGTTGTTCTGCCGGAACTGCGGCACCAGGCGCTGCCGCGCAATCTCGCCCGCGAGCCCGTCGTTCATGTCCCCTTCGAGGTGGCGGCTGACCTCCACGCGGTACTTGTGGTCGTTGACGGCGACGACCAGCAGCAGCCCGTTCTTCTCGCCCTCGTTCGACCCGATGCCCCAGCCGCGCGCCAGCGAGAGCGAGTAGTCAAAGATGTCCTTGTCGCCCGTCGTCGGGACGGTGACGACGGCGAACTCGATGTCGGCGCGCTCCTTCAGGCGGTTGAGGATCGTCGCCAGACGCTCCTTCGTCCCCGCGTCGATGACGCCCGCGTTGTCCGTGACGTACTTGTAAAAACCCTCGGGCTGCGGGAGCGGCGCCTCCGTGTACGCGCGCGCGTTCTGCCCCCGCGCCGCCCCCGCGCACGCGAGCAGCCACGCCAGCGCCATGCATGCCGCGAGCGGGGTCAAAAGCCTTTTTTCAGTCAATTTCACCTTAGTCATTAACGTCGAACGGTATTACGAAAATCTCATCCCCTTGTTTTTTAACTGTACGCCGCCGTTCACCCCTCGATCAGGAGGTGCAGCAGGTAGAAGAGCGCGACGCCGGCGAAGACCACGAGCGAAACCAGCGGATTCCTGTGCTCCATGTGATTGACTTCCGGGATGAGGTCGCTCGCCGCCACGTAGAGCGTCACGCCGGCCGAGAAGGGGAGCGCGTAGGAGACGGCCTCCGCCACCCGCGCCTGCAAGAGGGCCACGGTCAGAACCCCGACCAGCGTCGCACCGCCGATGATGAGCGTCGCCGTCAGCGCCCTCCGCGCCGAACGCCCCGACGCCAGAATGATCGACGCGGCCGTGAACCCTTCGGGCACTTTATGTAACAGCACCGCCACGAAGACCAGCAGCCCGACCTTCCTGTCTACCACGAAGGCCGAAGCGACCGAGGCCCCGTCGAAAAAGGTGTGAATCGAGAGCCCCCCGATGGCCGTGTAGGCGGCGGAACTGCGCACGACCGCCTCCGGGTGCGTCTCCTCGCCGAAGTGGAAATGCGGCGCAATCGTGTGTTCAAAAAAATGGATGAGCAGGTATCCGGCCAGAAGAAGCGTCATCGCCCCGAGCACCCCGTGCCCGGCCTTGCCGCCTTCGACCCCGCTTTTTCCCCACAAAACGACCACTTCCGGGACAAGTTCGATAAAGATCGCCGCCAGCATGAAGCCCGCGCCGAGCGCGACGAGGTAGCCGAGAAAGTGTCGGCTGCGCTGAAAAGTGCCGGGGCGGGCCAGCAGAAGCCCGCCCCCTACGTTGGCTAATGCCACGAGGCCGCCGAAGAAGAGAAGTTCGCCGAAGCTCATCCGAAGATTCGAGGCCCGACCGCACCTGTCCTTAATATTTATAACGTTGCTGGCAATATACAGGATACGGGACGGGTTGGCTACGGGATAGCTTAAAGACGTCTACACCAAATCGTGCTTAAAAATTTTGTTTTGACCGTGTTTTTGCTCTTGACAGGGGCTTAAGCACAGGCGTACTATTCGCCGCGGGTGGTCGAAAGTGGCTGAAAGTGGGCTACAGTGAGCAGCTTGCCGCCGATGCTTAGAGTTTCACTTTAAGGTTTAAGCAATGTCGGCCCGCGCCCGAGCCGGAAACCCTTATGTTGCGAGGAAATTACACGGCGCGGGTTGATGAAAAGGGGCGACTCAAAATTCCGACGGCCTTCAGGCGCTATATTGAAGAGAAATATACCACTCAGGAAGTATATGTCACCAGCCTAAACGGCGACTGTGTAAGGATTTACCCCTTACCCGAATGGGAGTCCATTGAACAGCGTCTGGCGCTCCTGCCGTCGATGGACCCGGCGAGAAGAAAGTTCCTTGACAGGACGAACTACTACGGCCAGCAGGCGACGGTTGACGGGCAGGGGCGCGTTTTAGTCCACCCTCTCCTGAGAAAAGCCGCTGGAATCGCCGGTGACGTGGCCGTGCTTGGATATTTGACATACCTGGAAGTCTGGGAACTGGAGCGCTTCGAGCGGCGTCTCCTCTCCGATCCGTACACGGAGGAGGACGAGGCCGCGATAGCGCGACTGGGAATCTGAAAGGCCGCGGAAGAGTGGAAAGTGTTGAGCGATAAGGCAAAAGCACAGTTTACAGAAACCGCGCTCGGCCGCCCGTCACTCGACGCCGAAAACTCCAAGCGACTTTTCAAGACCACGGGGCGGTGGTAATGGCTGCGTCAGGAGGGGGGCCTGAAGCGCCCCATCGCCCCGTGTTGCTCTTT
>Ga0213876_10000544_pt1 | contig 28326 bp, 25 predicted proteins | sample BarmaccomBMRX_R9_FD_160113 | JGI IMG/M metagenome (GOLD analysis project Ga0213876, IMG submission 160113) | Root-associated microbial communities from Barbacenia macrantha in rupestrian grasslands, the National Park of Serra do Cipo, Brazil - RX_R9 | ecosystem: Host-associated > Plants > Roots... | reverse complement strand
CTTCTCCGGTCCGCAGCGCCCCCTCCACCGCTTGGCGGTCCCCCTCCCCCGTTGCTCGGGGGAGGAGATACGTTCGCGCCGCTTATCCTGTTATCCTGCTCCTCCCTCGCGAAGCGGGGGAGGGGGACCATCCGGCGCCAGCCGGATGGTGGAGGGGGCGCGGGGGCAAGGGGGCGCGCATTGCCGGCCTGACAACCGAAACCCCTTGTTCCTCCGGGCCAAGACGCGTTATCGCCCGCCCTGCGCAAGCGCCTGCAAAGGATGCGACTCCTCCCCATGCCCAAAGCCAAGGTCAACGGCGTCGAGATCGAGTTCGAGAACGGCATGACCTGCCTGCAGGTGGCCGAGCTCGCCGGGGAGGAGATCCCGCGCTTCTGCTACCACGAGCGTCTCTCCATCGCCGGCAACTGCCGCATGTGCCTGGTGGAAGTGAAGCCCGGGCCGCCCAAGCCCCAGGCCTCCTGCGCCCTGCCGGCCGGCGAAGGCATGGAGATCATCACCGACTCCCCCATGGTGAAGAAGGCGCGCCAGGGGGTGATGGAGTTCCTGCTGATCAACCACCCGCTGGACTGCCCCATCTGCGACCAGGGCGGCGAGTGCGACCTGCAGGACCAGTCCATGGGCTACGGCCGCGACGCCACCCGCTACGCCGAGAACAAGCGGGCGGTGGAAGAGAAGTTCATGGGCCCGCTCATCAAGACGGTGATGACCCGCTGCATCCAGTGCACCCGCTGCGTGCGCTTCATCACCGAGGTGGCGGGCGTGGCCGAGATCGGCCTCGTCAACCGCGGCGAGGACGCCGAGATCACCACCTACCTGAACCAGGCGGTGACCAGCGAGCTTTCGGCCAACATCATCGACCTCTGCCCGGTGGGGGCGCTCACCTCCAAGCCCTACGCCTTCAACGCCCGCCCCTGGGAGCTCACCAAGACCGAGACCATCGATGTCATGGACGCGCTCGGCTCGGCGATCCGCATCGACGCCCGCGGCCCGGCGGTGCTTCGGGTGCTGCCGCGCACCAACGACGAGGTCAACGAGGAGTGGATCTCCGACAAGACCCGCTACGCGGTGGACGGGCTGCGCCGTCAGCGGCTCGACCGGCCGATGCTGCGCGAGGGCGGCAAGCTGCGGGCGGCCACCTGGGACGAGGCGCTCACCGCCGTGGCCGCCAAGCTGAAGGCGACGTCGCCGGAGCGGATGGGGGTGATCGCCGGCGACCTGCAGGACGCCGAATCCATGAAGGCCGCGCTCGACCTCTTCGGCGGCGCCGGCGTTGCGAGCCTCGATTGCCGGCAGGACGGGACGGTCCTCGGCGCGGGCCCCCGCGAGAGCTGGCTTTTCAATTCGACTCTGGCGGGGATCGAGAACGCCGACGCGATCCTGCTGGTCGGCGCTAATCCCAGGCTGGAGGCGCCGGTGCTGAACGCCCGGCTGCGCAAGATCTGGCTGAACAAGGGGGTTCGCATCGGCCTGATCGGCGCGGCGGCCGACCTCACCTATTCGTACGAGCATCTGGGCGCAGGCGCCGACGCCCTCGGAGGATTCGCGGGCGGCGACTCGGATTTCGCCAAGGCCTTCAAGGGCGCCGAGCGCCCGGCGATCATCGTGGGGCAGGGGGCTTTGAGGGACGCTGGGGCGCTGAAGGCGATCGCTGATCTCGCCGGCACCTTCAACCTGATCCGCGACGGCTGGAACGGCTGGAACGTCCTCCACACCGCAGCCGCCCGAGTGGGCGGGCTCGATCTGGGGTTCGTCCCGCGCGAGGGCGGCAAGAGCGCCGCGGCCATGGTGGAGAAGGGCGCGCTGGACGTGCTCTTCCTGCTGGGCGCCGACGAGATCGACCTTTCGGCCACCGACGCCTTCGTCATCTACCTCGGGACCCATGGCGATGCGGGCGCGCACCGGGCCGACGTCATCCTGCCCGGCGCCGCCTACGCCGAGAAGGCCGGCCTCTATGTGAACACCGAGGGACGGGTGCAGCGGGGCGAACGGGCGGTGTTCCCGAAGAACGAGGCGCGGGAGGACTGGGCGATCCTGCGCGCCCTTTCCGAGCGGCTGGGCGCCAAGCTGCCCTACGACAGCCTGGACGAGCTGCGCGCCAAGCTCTTCGCCGATCATCCGAGCTTCGGCCAGCTCGACTACGCTCCGGGCTCGAGCCCCATCGCCTTCGACCTTTCCGGCCTGGGCGCCGCAGGCGCGCTCACCGACGCGCCGCTCGCCAGTCCGATCAAGGCCTTCCATCTCACCAACCCCATCGCCCGGGCGAGCGTCACCATGGCCGAGTGCGCGGCGCTGGCGGCCGGCCCTGTCCCGATGGCGGCGGAGTAGGCGCACGTGACCTGGTTCCTCCTCACCCTCGGCCAGATCCTGCTGATCGTCGTCTGGATCCTTCTGTCGCTGGCCTTCCTGCTCTACGCCGACCGCAAGATCTGGGCGGGCGTGCAGCTGCGCAAAGGGCCGAACGTGGTGGGGCCCTTCGGCCTGCTGCAGGCCTTCGCCGACCTCATGAAGTTCATGCTGAAGGAGCTGGTGGTGCCGGCCGGGGCCGACAAGCCGGTGTTCCTCCTGGCCCCGCTGATCAGCTTCACCCTGGCGCTCGCCGCCTGGGCGGTGATGCCGCTGGCCCCGGGCTGGATCGCCTCCAACATCAACGTCGGCATCCTCTATCTCTTCGCCGTCTCCTCGCTAGGGGTCTATGGCGTGATCATGGGGGGCTGGGCGTCGAACTCGAAGTACCCGTTCCTGGGCGGCCTCCGGTCGGCGGCGCAGATGGTCTCCTACGAGGTCTCCATCGGCTTCGTGATCGTGACGGTGATCATCCTCGCCGGCTCCATGAACCTCGGGACCATCGTCGAGCGCCAGGCCGGCTGGTTCTGGAACTGGAACGTTCTCGGCGGTCACGGGCTCGCCGGCCTGCCCGCGGCGCTCGTGATGATCCCCATGAGCGTGGTCTTCTTCGTCTCGGCGCTGGCCGAGACCAACCGGCCGCCCTTCGACCTCCCCGAGGCCGAGTCGGAGATCGTGGCGGGCTTCCACGTGGAATATTCCTCGACGCCCTTCCTGCTCTTCCAGATCGGCGAGTACGCCAGCATCGTGCTCATGTGCGCGCTCACCACCGTGCTCTTCTTCGGCGGCTGGAATCTGCCGTTCCCCTATGCCTTCAAGGGCTGGGACCCCACCGCGGCCAGCTTCGTCGGCTTCCTGGTCTTCTTCGCCAAGCTCTTGTTCTTCTTCTTCCTTTTCGCCATGGCCAAGGCGATCGTGCCCCGCTACCGCTACGATCAGCTGATGCGGCTGGGCTGGAAGGTGTTCCTGCCCGCCTCGCTGGCGGCGGTGGCGCTGATCGCCGGCTGGCGGGTCTTCGGGCCGATCGGATGATCCGGGCGCTGGTCATGACGGCCCTGCTGGCGGCCCTCGGCGCCTGCAACGACAACGCGACGGGCAAGGCCTGGTACCAGCAGGGCGACGCCACCTACGATGCGCTGCGGACCGCTTCCGACGCCTGCAAGGCCAGGGGCGGCGAGTTCCGGGTGAAGAGAGGCGGCGATCCCACAGTGCTGGGCGACTACGAGTGCGCGGGGGCGAAGGGAAGCTGATGGCGGCGCTGCAGAGACTGGGACAGGCGATCCGCGGCGCGGCGCTGATGGACTTCGTAGGCGCCTTTGGCCTCGCCATGCGCTACATGGTCCGCCCCAAGGCGACGGTGCAGTACCCGCACGAGCGCAACCCGCAGTCGCCGAGGTTCCGCGGCGAGCACGCCCTGCGCCGCTATCCCAACGGCGAGGAGCGCTGCATCGCCTGCAAGCTCTGCGAGGCCATCTGCCCGGCCCAGGCGATCACCATCGAGGCCGAGCCGCGCGCCGACGGCAGCCGGCGCACCACCCGCTACGACATCGACATGGTCAAATGCATCTACTGCGGCCTCTGCCAGGAGGCCTGCCCGGTGGACGCCATCGTCGAGGGGCCGAACCTGGAGTTCTCGGTGGAGACCCGCGAGGAGCTCTACTACGACAAGGAGCGGCTGCTGGCCAACGGCGACCGTTGGGAGCGCGAGATCGCCCGCAACCTCGAGCTCGACGCGCCGTACCGGTAGCCTCAGCGCCGCCCGCTCAGCGCCAGGCGAACACCGGCTGCTCCAGGTGGTCGACGCGGGTGACGCGCCCGGCCGCCAGCTCTCGCAGCTGGTAGACCATGGCCGCCGTGGGCGCGTGCACGAACCCGTCGCCGATCTTGAGGCGGATCACCGGCCGGTCGCTCTCGGGGATGGAGACGAAATGCACCGCGTCCTCGTGGCCGATGTGGTCGAGGCGGATGCGGTGGACGGAGGCCACCTCGGCGGGGTTGGGCGCCAGCGCCTCGGTGTCGTCCAGCCAGGCCACCACCGGGGTGATCGCGTAGCCCGAGCGGGTCGGATAGTCGTCGAGCGGCCCCGGAGATCGACGTCGGCGAGCGTAAGGCCCAGCTCTTCGTTGAGCTCGCGCACCGCGGCGCCCGCCGCCGTCTCGCCCGGGTCCAGCCGGCCGCCCGGCAGCGCCCACTGCCCCGCGTGCGCCCGCAGCTTCGGCGCGCGGCGGGTGAGCAGGAAGGCGGTCTGGCCGGAGCCGTCGGCGGCGTCCACCAGGGTGATCGCCACTGCCGAGCGCTTCAGCTCCGGCCCATCGTAAGCCAGGCGTGGAAAAGCCGCGCAGCGGCCGGCGATCTCGTCGCGAAACGCAGCTTCGAACGGATAGGTCATGCCATGCAGCTAGTGTGGTGGATCAGAAGTTCGCCCCATTGTGGCGGCGGGCGCTGTGGCGAACTTCTGATCCGTCAACCACACTAGAAACATATACGTGGCTAGTGTCCTCATCGATTCCGAAGTTCGAACGGAGGCGCCGCTCACGCTGGCGAACTTCGGAATCGGGACACTAGCGCGGCCGGCCGGCCGGGTTCAAGCAGCGTCGTGCGCATCGGCTGCTGGCGCCGCCAGCCAGGCAGAGGCGCCAGGCCGGGTTTGGCCGATTGCGGGCCGCGGCCTGGACGCCCCTGATCACCGCGCGGCAAGCAACCGGAAGGAGGCCAGGAATTCGGCGGTTTCGCTGTCGTCCGGTCCGAGCGGGGACTGGGAGATCACCTCATAGAGGTGCTTGCCCGCCACGAAGATGCGGACCTTGGAGGCCGGACGGCCGTGCCGGTTCAGCAGGAACTCGCGGCCCATGACCGTCCCGCTGGAGGCGTAGGTGATCGGCCCCAGCGTTCCTCCGACCGACTTCGCCAGGGCGCCCGGCGCGTCGGTCAGCGCCTGGTCGTCGGACTTGGTCGAGGACGAGCCGTCGATGACGTAGACGAGGTTGTCGCGTCCGCCCGCCCCGCCTTCCACGAGGAAGGTATGGGCGCTCTTGCCATCGGGGGAGGCCGGCGTGTCGGTCTCCTTGGGCGGGGCCCGGAAGGAAGCGGCGAAGCCCCAGGCCGGGTAGGCGTATTCCCTCAGGGCCGGCGGCGGCGCGCAGGCAAAGGCCACCAGGCAACTTATGGCCGAAGCTAGCGCCGCGACCTTGCGCATGAGCCCCCCCGGGTTCGGCTTAGTGAAACTGGACGTGCAGCCGCTTGATGATCGCCTTCTGAAGCTCGCCATCCGCGTCGAGATAGGCCCTGAGCGCCTGCTTGTAGCCCTTCTGGCCGGGCTTGCGCTTCATCAGCTCCCTCAGCCGCGCGGCGGTGGTCCGCTGCAGGCTCTTGAACGGGTCGGCCGGCTTGGCCGAGACGACGCCCTGCGCTTCGGTCATGGTCTTCTCCGGGGAGGAATACACATTCTCTTAACGTGTCTTGGCGGCCCGGGAAACAGGCGCGGCTGGTTTTCACCCCGGCCCCAAGAATCCGCCGCCGTCGCGCAAAACCAGTTTCCCTTGCCGCCGAACGCGCTAAGAGAGCGGCGCGAGATCTGAGAGGGATCGGCGCGTGGCCGCGCTCATCCCCGCCGGGGCGATAGACGGGAGTAGCGGCGGCCGATGGATTTGCTGGCGATCGCGTTTTGGCTGCTCGCCGCCGTGATGATTCTCGCGGCCCTGGCCGTGGTCAGCGCCCGCAACCCTGTGCACTCGGTGCTCTTCCTGATCACCGCCTTCTTCTCGGCGGCCGGGCTCTTCGTGCTCTTGGGGGCCGAGTTCCTGGCGATGCTGCTGGTGATCGTCTACGTGGGCGCGGTCGCGGTCCTCTTCCTCTTCGTGGTGATGATGCTGGACGTGGACTTCGACGCCCTCCGGCAAGGCTTCGCTCGCTATTTGCCCGTCGGCGGCTTCGTGGCCGGGATCCTCACCATCGAGATGGCGGTGGTGGCGGTAAGCGTCGCCCAGCACGGGGCGGCGGCGAAGAACGCGGCGCCCATGGCCGCCAGCGCGGGGGTCACCAACGCCGAGACCATCGGGCAGGTGCTCTACACCACCTACGTCTACTACTTCCAGGCCGCCGGCATGGTGCTGCTGGTGGCCATGATCGGGGCCATCGTGCTCACCCTCAAGCACCGGGCAGGGGTCCGCCGCCAGAGCATCGCTGACCAGGTGGCGCGAGGGCGGCGCACCGGCGTGCGGGTGGTGGACATCAAGCCCGGCGAAGGGATCGCGTCATGACCATCGGCCTTTCGCACTACCTCACCGTGGCCGCGATCCTCTTCACCATCGGGGTGTTCGGGATCTTCGTGAACCGCAAGAACGTGATCGTCATCCTGATGTCCATCGAGCTCATCCTGCTGGCGGTGAACATCAACCTGGTGGCCTTCTCGGCCTTCCTGCACGACGTGGCCGGCCAGGTGTTCGCCATGATCGTGCTCACCGTGGCCGCCGCCGAAGCGGCCGTGGGCCTGGCGATCCTGGTCACCTTCTTCCGCAACCGCGGCGACATCGCCGTCGACGACGCCTCGATGATGAAGGGGTAGGGCGCGAGCGAATGAACCCGCAGCTTCTCGTCTCCGTACTGGTCTTCGCCCCGCTCGTGGGCGCCGTCATCGCCGGCCTCTTCGGGCGCCGGATCGGCGACGTCCCTTCCATGGCGGTGACCACGGGCCTGCTCTTTCTCTCCTGCCTGCTTGCCTGGATCACCTTCGGCCACGTTCTGGCGGGCGACTGGAACTTCACCACCACCATCGCCCCGTTCATCGACGTGGGCGCGTTCAAGTCGGCCTGGAGCGTGCGGATCGACACCCTTTCGGGGGTGATGCTGATCGTGGTCACCACCGTCTCGGCGCTCGTGCACCTCTATAGCTGGGGCTACATGGCCGAGGACGACTCCAAGCCGAGGTTCTTCAGCTACCTCTCGCTCTTCACCTTCGCCATGCTGGCCCTGGTGACCGCCTCCGACTTCATGCAGCTCTTCTTCGGCTGGGAGGGGGTGGGGCTGGCGAGCTACCTCCTGATCGGCTTCTGGTTCAAGAAGCCGGCGCCGCCCGCCGCCGCGATCAAGGCCTTCGTGGTCAACCGGGTGGGCGATTTCGGCTTCGCGCTCGGGATCATCACCACCTTCTGGGTGTTCGGCTCGATCCGGTTCGCCGACGTCTTCCCGCAAGTGGCCGCCCACGCCCGCCAGGGCTGGGTCTTCGCCGGCCATTCCTTCTACGCCGTGGACCTCGCCTGCGCGCTGCTTTTCGTGGGGGCCATGGGCAAGTCGGCCCAGTTCTTCCTCCACACCTGGCTGCCCGACGCCATGGAGGGTCCGACCCCCGTCTCTGCGCTGATCCATGCGGCCACCATGGTCACCGCCGGCGTCTACATGGTCTGCCTGCTCTCGCCGATGTTCGAGTACGCCCCGGTGGCCAAGGGGATCGTCACCGGCATCGGGGCGATCACCGCCCTCTTCGCGGCCACGGTGGGCCTGGCCCAGAACGACATCAAGCGGGTAATCGCCTATTCCACCTGCTCGCAGCTCGGCTACATGTTCATCGCCGCGGGGGTGGGAGCCTACCAGGCCTCCATGTTCCACCTCTTCACCCACGCCTTCTTCAAGGGCCTGCTGTTCCTGGCCGCCGGCAGCGTCATCACCGCCATGCACCACGAGCAGGACATGCGGACCATGGGCGGCCTCTGGAAGAAGATCCCCATCACCTATGCGGTGATGCTCATCGGCACCCTGGCCATCACCGGGGTCGGCCTCCCTGGCCTCGAACTCGGCTTCGCCGGCTTCTACTCCAAGGACGCGATCATCAACGCCGCTTTCGTCGCCTCCCAGCACGGGAACGGCGTCGGCGCCTTCGGTTTCGTGGTGGGGGTGGTGGCCGCGGGCCTCACCTCCTTCTACTCCTGGCGGCTGATCTTCATGACCTTCCACGGCCGGCCGAAGTGGGCAATGCCGTCGCACGGCCACGCCGGCCACGGCCACGGGGGCCACGCCGACGACCACGCCAGCCCGGCTCAGATCGAGACCCACGACGAGCCGCTGGGCGACGACCACGGCCACGGACCGCTGAACCCGCACGAGAGCCCCTGGGTGATGCTGATCCCGCTGCTGGTGCTGGCCGCCGGCTCGATCGCCGCGGGCCTCATCTTCGATCCCCAGTTCATCGGCGAGGGCAGGGGAGAGTTCTGGCGCAGCGCCATCTTCAATCTCGGAAGCCCCCCGCTCACAGAGCCCGCCCGCCTGCCGAGCTGGGTGGTCTGGAGCCCGCTCGCGGTGACCGCGATCGGCTTCTTCGCCGCCTGGTGGGTCTACATCCGGAACGAAGGCATGGGCGCGCGGATCGCCGCCCGCCAGGGCCCAGTCTGGAGCTTCCTCTACAACAAGTGGTGGTTCGACGAGCTCTACGACGCCACCTTCGTGCGGCTCGCGCGCGTGCTGGGCGACCTTTTCTGGAAGGAGGGCGACCAGAAGATCATCGACGAGCTCGGCCCCGACGGCGTCTCGGCGCTCTCCTATGACGTGGGCCGCCGCACCGGCAAGCTGCAGACCGGCTATGTCTACCATTACGCCTTCGTCATGCTGGCGGGCGTGGTGGCGCTGCTCTCCTATGCCCTCTACTTCTTCTCGCGGACGGGGCGCTGAGCATGGTCGGCATCCTTTCCTTCACGACCTTCCTGCCGCTCCTGGGCGTCGCCGCGATCCTGGCGATCCGCGGCTTCGCGCCGGACAGTCCCCGCGCCCCGAACGCCGCCCGGTGGATCGCGCTGGCGACCACCCTCGCCACCTTCGCCCTGACCGTGCTGCTGACCTTCCAATTCGACGGCGCCAATCCGGGCTTCCAGTTCGTCGAGGACGCCCCCTGGTTCGCCGGTCTCCACTACCGGATGGGGGTGGACGGGATCTCGGTGCTGTTCGTCCTCCTCACCGCCTTCCTGATGCCGCTCTGCATCGCTGCGAGTTGGAAGACCATCGAGACCCGGGTGCTGGAGTACATGGTCGCCTTCCTGGTGCTGGAGACGCTGATCATCGGCGTCTTCTGCGCTCTCGATCTCGTGCTCTTCTACCTGTTCTTCGAGGGCCAGCTGATCCCGATGTTCCTGATCATCGGCATCTGGGGCGGCCAGCGGCGGGTCTACGCCGCCTTCAAGTTCTTCCTCTACACGCTCCTTGGCTCGGTGCTGATGCTGGCGGCGATCCTGGCGATGATCGGCATCGCCGGCACCACCTCCATTCCGGCCCTGATGCACTACCGCTTCGATCCGGCCGCCCAGACCTGGCTCTGGCTCGCCTTCTTCGCCTCCTTCGCGGTGAAGCTGCCCATGTGGCCGGTCCACACCTGGCTGCCCGACGCGCACGTGGAGGCGCCCACCGCCGGCTCGGTGATCCTGGCCGGCATCCTCTTGAAGATGGGCGGATACGGCTTCCTGCGCTTCTCGCTGCCGATGTTCCCGGCCGCCAGCCAGCTCTTCACCCCGCTGGTCTTCACCCTTTCGGTGGTGGCGATCGTCTACACCTCGCTGGTCGCCTTCCGGCAGGTCGATTTCAAGAAGCTGATCGCCTACTCCTCGGTGGCCCACATGGGCTTCGTGACCATGGGGATCTTCTCCGGCAATCTGCAGGGCGAGCAGGGGGCGATCTTCCAGATGCTGAGCCACGGGGTGATCTCCGGGGCGCTCTTCCTCTGCGTGGGCGTGGTCTACGACCGCATGCACACCCGCGAGATCGCCTTCTACGGCGGGCTGGCGGCGCGGATGCCGTGGTACGCCGCCGTCTTCATGCTCTTCACCCTCGGCAACGTCGGCCTGCCCGGCACCAGCGGCTTCGTGGGCGAGATCCTCAGCATGACCGGGGCCTACAGCGTCTCCACCTGGACAGCCATCGTCGCGGCCACGGGGGTGATCTTCTCGGCGGTCTACATGCTCACCGTCTATCGGCGGGTGGCGTTCGGCGAGATCACCAACACCGCGCTCATGGCCATCTCGGACCTCGAGCTGCGCGAGGTGGCGATCTTCGCGCCGCTCATCATCGCGACCCTGGTGCTGGGGTTCGCGCCGAACCTCGTCTTCGACGTCACCGGGGCGGCCACCCAGCAGTTGGTCTCGGCCTACCAGACGGCGACCGGACGGTGAGGGAGCCGCGTCCATGAGCCTTTCTGCCGACCTCATGCTCGCTCTGCCCGAGCTGATCCTGGCCTGCTCGGCGCTGTTGCTGCTGGTGTGGGGCGCCTGGCAGGGGAAGGGGAGCGCCCTCTTCAACTTCGCGGCGGTCGCGGCCCTGGCCGTCGCCGCCGTCACCGCCGCCACCGGCGAAAGCGGCCGGGCGTTCGGCGGGGCGCTCATCGCCGACAACGGCGCGGCCTTCGCCAAGGTCGCCATCTTCGCGGCCAGCGCCGTCGCCATCCCGCTCTGCGACCGGTGGCTCGCCGACCGCGGCGAGGCGCGGTTCGAGCTGGCGGTGCTGATCGTCATCGCCGCGCTAGGCATGAGCATCATGGCCTCGGCCGGCGACCTCATCGCCCTCTACATCGGGATCGAGCTGCATTCGCTCGCCCTCTACATCCTGGCCGCCTTCCAGCGCGACAACGCCAGGAGCTCGGAGGCCGGGCTGAAGTACTTCGTGCTGGGCGCCCTCTCATCGGGGCTGCTGCTCTACGGCGCCTCGCTGATCTACGGCTTCGTGGGCGCCCTGGATTTTCCCGCCATCGCCGCGGCGACCCACGGCGGCGCGGGCGTGGGCGTGGTGTTCGGCCTCGTGTTCGTGATCTGCGGGATCGCCTTCAAGGTCTCCGCCGCGCCGTTCCACATGTGGACCCCGGACGTCTACGAGGGCGCGCCGACCCCCATCGTCGGCTTCTTCGCCGGCGCCCCGAAGCTCGCGGCCATGGTGCTCTTCGCGCGCCTGCTCACCGAGGCCTTCGCCGGCGCCACCGAGCAGTGGCGCCAGGTGCTGGTGATCGTGGCCCTGGCCTCGGTGGCGGTGGGCGCCTTCGCGGGCCTCGCCCAGAACAACCTGAAGCGGCTCTGGGCCTACTCCTCCATCGCCAACATCGGCTACGCGCTGGTGGGCCTTGCCGCCGGCGGGCCGGCCGGCGTCCAGTCGATGCTGATCTTCATGGTGCTCTACACCATCGACGTCACCGGCTTCTTCGCCTGCCTCGCGGCCCTGGAGCGCGACGGCCGCTCCATGGAGCGGTTCGAGGACTTCGCGGGCCTTATGCGCGAGCGGCCCGGCCTGGCGCTGGCGGTCACCGCCTTCAGCCTCTCCGCCCTCGGCCTGCCGCCGTTCTCGGGTTTCTGGGCCAAGTTCTACGTCTTCAAGGCGGCGCTGGCCGCCGGCCCCCTGGCCACCTGGGCGGCGGTGGCGGCCCTGGTGGGCAGCGTGGTGGCGGCCTTCTACTACCTCAGGCTCATCAAGGTGATGTGGCTCGATCCGTCGCCAGGAAGGGTGGACGCCTCGCCGGGCGGCGCGGTGGCGATCGCCTACGCCACGGCCCTCTTCGCCCTGCCGCTGGTGATGGCCGCCCTGATCGCCCTCGATCCCCTGGCGCTCAAGGCCGCCGCCTCGCTCGTACGCTAGGTGACCCTTCCCCCGATCGTGGCGCTGGAGGAGACCGACTCCACCAACGCCGAGGCGCGCCGGCGGGCCGAAGCGGGCGAGCGCGGTCCGCTCTGGATCACCGCGAAGCGCCAGACCGCCGGCCGCGGACGCCGCGGCCGGGCCTGGGAGGGCGGGGAGGGGAACCTCGCCGCCACCTGGCTCTCGCTCACCGGAAAACCGGCCGGCGAGGCTGCGCAGATCTCCTTCGTGGCGGCGCTGGCGGTCTTCGACCTGGCGGCGGCCTATGTCCCCGCCGTCCTGGCGAGTCTCAAGTGGCCGAACGACCTCCTGATCGCCGGGCGCAAGGCGGCCGGCATCCTGGTGGAGTCCGGCCCCCAGGCGGGCGGCGGCCTGTGGCTGGCGGTGGGGATCGGGGTGAACCTCGCCGAGGCGCCCGTGATCGCCGCGCGCCCGGCGACCGCCTTCGCCGAGCACATGCGCGTCCCGCCCCCCGCACCCATCGACGCCCTGGGCGTCCTCGCCGAGGCGTTCCGGCGTTGGCTGGAGCTCTGGGAGCGGTCGGGATTTGCGCCCATCGCCGAGGCCTGGACCGCGCGAGCCCATGGTCTCGGGCGCCGCTGCACGGCGCAGCTGCCGGCCGAAGCCGTGGTCGGGATCGCCGAGGGACTGGACGGCGACGGCGCCCTGAGGCTTAGGACGGATGCGGGCGAGATCCGGCGGATCACCGCCGGCGACGTCTTCTTCGGAGAGGCCTGATGCTGCTGGCCATCGAGCAGGGCAACACCAACACCCTCTTCGCCGTTCATGACGGCGAGCGCTGGATCGCCCAGTGGCGGGCGGCCACCGACGCCACCCGCACCGCCGACGAATATGCAGTCTGGCTTTCCCAGCTCCTGGCCATGGCCGATCTCAGTCTGGCGAGCCTCGACGCCTGCATCATCTCCAGCGTGGTGCCGCAGTCGATCTTCAACCTGCGCAATCTGTCGCGCCGGTATCTGCACACCGAACCCCTGGTGGTGGGCGAGAACGCCGAGCTCGGGATCGCGGTGCGGATCGAGAAGCCTTCGGAGGCGGGCGCCGACCGGCTGGTGAACGCCATCGGCGCCCATATGGCCTATCCGGGCGACCTGATCATCGTCGACTCCGGCACCGCCACCACCTTCGACGTGATCGCCGCCGACGGCGGCTTCGAGGGCGGCGTCATAACCCCGGGGATCAACCTCTCCATGCAGGCGCTGCACGAGGCTGCCGCCAAGCTGCCCAGGGTCGCGATCCGCCGGCCGGCCCGCAACCGGGTGATCGGGACCGACACGGTGGAGGCCATGCAGGCCGGGGTCTTCTGGGGCTACATCGCCATGATCGAGGGTCTGGTCGGCCGGATCAAGCAGGAGTGGGCCAAGCCGATGACCGTGGTCGGCACCGGCGGCATCGCCTCGCTCTTCGAGGGCGACACCCAGGCCATCGACATCTTCGACCACGATCTCACCATCCGCGGCTTGCTCGAGATCTACCGGCGCAACACCGCCGGCAAGGGCGCCTCGTGAGCGGCGCGGACGAGCTCGTCTTCCTGCCGCTCGGCGGCTCGAACGAGATCGGGATGAACTTCAACCTCTACGGCTTCGGTCCGCCGCACGCGCGCAAGTGGATCGTGGTCGACCTCGGGGTCACCTTCGGCGACCAGACCACGCCGGGGGTCGAGATCATCCTGCCGGACCCGGAGTTCATCGCCGACTACGCCAAGAACATCCTGGGCATCGTGCTCACCCACGCCCACGAGGACCACATCGGCGCCGTCGCCTGGCTCTGGCCGCGGCTGAAGGCGCCCCTCTACGCCACGCCCTTCACCGCCTTCCTGCTGCGCGAGAAGCTGCGCGAGGCGGACCTGCTGGAGGAGGCGCGGATCATCGAGGTCCCGCTCTCGGGGACCATCACGCTCGGCCCCTTCGAGCTCACGCTCATCACCCTCACCCATTCCATCCCCGAGCCCAATGGCCTGGCCATCCGCACCCCGCTGGGCGTCGTGCTCCATACCGGCGACTGGAAGATCGACCCCGATCCGCTGCTGGGGCCGGTGACCGACCAGGAGGCCATCCGGCGCCTGGGCGACGAGGGCGTGCTGGCCATGGTTTGCGATTCCACCAACGTCTTCGTGGAGGGGGAGGCGGGGTCAGAAGCCGAGGTTCGCGAGACGCTGCACGCCCTGATCGGGGGCCTCAAGGGCAAGATCGCCGCCGCCTGCTTCGCCTCCAACGTGGCGCGCATGGACTCGGTCATCCGCGCCGCCGAGGCCGCCGGGCGGCGTGTCTCGCTGATGGGCCGCTCGATGATCCGCATGGCCGCCGCCGCCCGCTCGGTGGGCCTGCTGGCCGACGTCCAGGCCTTCATCCCCGACCAGCAGGCCAAGGACTTCGCGCCCGACAAGATCCTCTACCTCTGCACCGGCAGCCAGGGCGAGCCGCGCGCGGCGCTGGCCCGGGTGGCCGATGGGACGCATCCTTACCTGAAGCTGGGCGCCGGCGATTCCTGCATCTTCTCCTCGCGGGTCATCCCCGGGAACGAGGTCCCGATCCGCAACCTGCAGAACAAGCTCGCCGACCGAGGCGTGCGCCTCTACACCGAGCGCGACCATCCGGGCATCCACGTTTCCGGCCATCCCTGCCGCGAGGAGCTCCGCCGGATGTACCAGTGGGCGAGGCCCAAGATCGCGGTGCCGACCCACGGCGAGCGCCGCCATCTGCTCGAGCACGTCAACCTCGCCAGGGACATGCAGGTGGCCGAGGCGATCGCGCCCCGCAACGGCGACATGGTCCGCCTCGCCCCCGGCCGCGCGGAGGTGGTGGACGAGGTCCCTGCGGGCCGCCTCTACGTCGACGCCGGTGTCGTCACCCCCGAGCATGGGGAAGCCCTGCGCCAGCGCCGGCACGCGGCGTTCAACGGCGTCCTGGCGGTGAGCGTCGCTCTCGACCGCAAGGGGCGGATCGCCTCGGGGCCGCAGGTGCGCGCGCTCGGCCTGCCGGCCGATGCGGACTATCGGCTCGACGAGGCGATGGACGACCTCGCTGGCGAGGCGGAGGCGGCGCTGAAGAAGCTCGGCCCCGGCGAGCGCGACGACGACCATGCGGTGGAGAGCGCCCTCTCGCGAGCGGTCAAGCGCGCCGCCTTCCGGATCTGGGAGCGCCGCCCGGTGGTGGAGACCACGGTGCTGCGGCTGTGAGCGCCGCCGCCTCGCCCCCCGCCAAGGGCGGCTATTTCTACACCTTCGACGGCGAGCGCTGGACGCCCAAGGGGCCGAGCCGCAGCCCCTGGGACCGGGGCGCGCTCAGCGGCATGGCGGTGGCCGGGCTCCTCACGCATCTCGCCGAGGAGGTGGCGGCGCCGGTCCCCATGCTGCCGGCCCATCTCACCATCGACATCCTGCGGCCCGTGCCCTACGCGCCGCTGGCGGTGCGCTCGGCGGTGGTCCGGGAGGGCCGGCGGTTCCAGCTTCTGGAGACCTACCTGCTGGCGGACAAAGAGCCGGCGGCCAGGGCGAGGGTGCTGCGGGTGCGCGAGGCGCCATCGCCTACGGTGCCGGCGCCCTTGCCCTATCCGCCGCCCGAGGCGGCCGGCGACCAGCCCTATTTCCCGCCCGGGCACGGCATGCTGAGCCTGCTGGAGACGCGCCTCATCCAGAACGCGAAGGTGGGCGCCTCGGGGGGCGGGGTCATCTGGGCCCGCTACGAGGCTGAGCTCGCGCCGCGCCTGCCCATCGCCGGCGTGGTGATGGCGGCCATGCTCTCGGACTTCGGCAACGGCCTCTCCCATATCCTCGACCGCCGCCAGTGGAGCTTCGCCAACCTGGACATCTCGGTGCACCTGGTGCGCCGGCCCGTCGGGGAGTGGATGCTGGTGGCCGCCGACGGGCTCCTGGAGGGCCTGGGCGTCGGCCTTTCCAACATGCTGCTCGGCGACCGCCAGGGCGAGGTGGGTCGCTCGCACCAGTCGCTGTTCATCGCGCCGATGGGCTGACCGCCCGGCCCGAACGCCGGCCTGGACTTCCGGGCCGCGCGTGGCGTAGGCGAAGGGCATGACCACCTTCCACGAGCGCATCCGCAAGACCCTGAAGATAGACCCGCAGGCGACCGCCATCGAGTTCCGTGGTGAGTGGATGAGCTGGGGGGAGCTCGGCCGGATCGTCGAGGGCGTCGATGCGGCCCTGGCGCAGGCGGGCCTGCCGGCCGACGGGGGCGCCGGCCTCGTCATGCGCAACACGCCGCCGATCTGCGGGGCGGTGCTCTCGCTGATCGCCAGCGACCGCTGCCTCATCACCCTCAATCCCTACTATCCCGACGCCACCCTGGCCGAAGACGTGCGCAAGCTGCGCCCGGCGGCGGTGGTCGCCTCCAAGATGGACTGGGAGCGCCCGGCGTTCCGCGAGGCCGCCCGCGAGATCGGCGCGGCGGGGATCGAGATCGCCGAAGACGGCGCGGTGCGGCTCGTCCCCGGCCTGGAAGCCATCGGCCCCGGCGAGCATTTCCAGCCCGAGGAGGATGTCGGCATCTACATGCTGACGTCGGGCACCACAGGGCCGCCCAAGCGGATCCCCATGACCCGCCACCGGATCCTGAAGACCCTGGAGGGCGCCGCGCAGCAGTTCGAGAAGAACCGCACCCTCGAGGACGAGCCGGTCCTTCGCAAGGCGGTGATGATCCACCAGGGCTCTATGACCCACGTCGGGGGGCTCTGGAACCTGATCAGCGCGGTGATGGGGGGCTTTCGGATCTGCCTGCTCGACAAGTTCAACGCCGCCGAGTGGCGCCGGGCCATCGCGGTCCACAAGCCGCGCGCCGCGGGCTTGCCGCCAAGCGCGGTGCGCATGCTGCTCGACACCGACGCCACCAAGGAAGAGCTTTCCAGCCTCGTGGCCCTGCGTTGCGGCACCGCGCCGCTCGACGCCGACACCATCGACGCGGTGTGGGACCGCTGGGGCCTTGCGGTGCTGACCAGCTACGGCTCGACCGAGTTCACCGGCGTGGCCGGCTGGCAGATCGACGACTTCCGCAAGAACTGGAAGGCCAAGCGCGGCGCGGCCGGCAGGCTGAACCCCATCTACGAGGCCCGGGTCCGCGACCTGGAGACCGACGAGATCCTGCCGCCCGGCAAGGAAGGGGTGCTCGAGCTGCGCGGCGACCACGTCTGGAACGGCCAGTGGGTGCGCACCACCGACCGGGCAATCCTCGACGAGGACAAGTACATCTGGATCAAGGGCCGGCTCGACAACGCCATCAACCGGGGCGGCTTCAAGGTCCACGGCGAAGAGATCGCCAGCGTCCTCAACCAGCATCCGGACGTGCGCGAGGCCTGCGTCGTAGGGGTGCCGGACAAGCGGCTGGGCGAGGCCCCGGCGGCGGCGGTGATCCTGAGGGACGGCGGGCGCCTGACCGAGGAGGAGCTGCGCGCCTGGGCCCGCGAGCACATGCTGCCCTACCAGGTCCCGGTGCGCTTCGTGTTCGTGGACGACCTGCCGCGCACCGCCTCGGAAAAGCCGATGCTGCCGGCCGTCCGCGCCCTGCTCGCCGAGGCGGCCGAGGCCTAGGGCCATGAGCACCGGCGGCCTTCCTTCGCGCGTCCAGCTCCAGTGACCGGCGGCGTGTCATCCGAGCCTCGCGGCGATCGTGGGATGACCTAGATATGATCGTCGCTCATCCGCCGCATCCGAAAGGGGAGGGCGCACCGCACGGCGCGGCGGTCTGGCTCGACCTGACTGACCCCAACGAGGCCGAGCGCTCTCTGGTGGAGGACCACGCCGGCGTGCGGCTTCCCACGCGCTCCGAGCTGGCCGAGATCGAGCAGTCGTCGCGGCTGGCCTACAGGGACGGGGTGCTGCGCCTCACCGCCCCGGTGATCGCCAAGGCGGACACCGACCACCCGAGCCTTTCGGAGGTCGGCCTGATCCTCACCGCGCGGCTGCTGATCACAGTGCGCTACGATCATCTGAAGAGCTTCGAGGCCGCGGCCGACAAGATTGACGCCGAAGGCCCTCCGGCCTCCGGGCCGGACGCGTTCATCACCCTTCTGGAGGCCTTCGTCGACCGGCAGGCCGACCTTCTGGAGGAGGCCAGAGCCCGGCTCGACCAGATCTCGCACCGGGTCTTCCGCCGCAGCACCGCCGACCCGTTGCGCGCCCGGCTATCGGGCGGAGTGATGCGCGAGCGGCTGCAGACGCTCGGCCGGATCGGCGAGCGCATCTCGATGATTCGCGAAAGCCTGCTGGCGGTGGAGCGGATGGTCCCCTTCGCCCTCGATTCCGCCAAAGACTGGTTCGCCGGCGACCTTGGCGTGCGCCTCAAGGGCGTGCGCGAGGACATCGGCTCGATCAGCCTCTTCGAGGAGCACCTGCTCGGCAAGGTCCAGTTCCTGCTGGATGCGGTGCTGGGCTTCATCAGCATCGAGCAGAACGACATCTTCAAGGTGCTGACCATCGCCTCGGTAGTGGGCATCTTCCCGACCCTGGTGGTGGGCTGGTACGGCATGAACTTCCACAACATGCCGGAGTTCGGCTGGCGCTATGGCTACCAGTTCGGCATCGCCGCGATCGTGCTCTCCACCATCGCCCCGCTGCTCTGGTTCAAGTGGCGCGGCTGGCTCTGAGGCCATCGCCATAGCCCGGCCTCCGCGAGCGTCCAGAAAGCCTCGAAGAAGGCGGGGCGGCGGGACGGATCGGAACATCCCGGCGCGCCGAAGCGTTTGCTTACATCTTCTTGACGGCGACGCTGGCGATACGAATGGAACCCTTATTCCGTTTCAGCCTAGGTGAGCGGGACGGCGATGATTCTTATGGGGATCATCGACGCGACAGTGACCGAGGAAGTGTATTGGACGCTCGCTCCCCCTTCGCCGGCTCGGGCGAACCGGAAGACGCAAGTCTCAATGTGGCGGTGCGAGGCGAAGAGGTGATCATCTTCCTGCCGGGCGGGGCCGCCATCGCCATGAGCGCCCAGGACGCCACCATCTCGGCGCGAAGGCTGCTCGACGCGGCCGAGGTGGCCAAGGGCCGCATCCCGAACGGCTGAGCCGGCCGCGAGATCCCGGCGCGCGCCGAACGGGCGCCGGGGCCGTCTTGCTTTGGCCCGACCTTTGGTGGACGCCGACCCGCCTTTACGTCTCCCTTACGGGGCGCGCCCCGGATCGGAATGGAGAGCTTACGCGGATAGGGGCTAGTCCCTGATCGCCGCAGACGGCGCTCGCCCGCCTGCCTGGCCGAAGGGACCGGGGCAATGCTCGACCTCATCTACATCGTTCTCGGCGTCGCGGTGTTGGGCGCCTTCCTCCTCTACGCCGTAGGGCTTCGGAGGATCTGACATGCTCGTCGAGCTCATCTACGGCGCGGCGGCCCTGTTCGTCGCCGGCTACATGATCGCGGCCCTGCTGCGTCCCGACAAATTCTAGGAAACCGATCCGATGAACGCGAGCGGCTGGGCCGAGATCCTTTTCACCATCGGCGTCACCGTCGCCCTGGCCTTCCCGCTGGGGATCTACATGGCGCGCGTCTGGCAGGGTGAGAGCACCTGGCTCGACCCCGTCTTCAGGCCGGTGGAACGCGGGCTCTACTGGACCTTCGGGATCGATCCGAACAAGAGCCAGAACTGGTTCGGCTACACCGCCTCGATGCTGGCCTTCAGCGCCGCGAGCTTCGTCGTGCTCTACCTCATTCTGCGCTTCCAGGACCTGCTGCCGTTCAACCCGCAAGGGTTCAAGGGCGCGAGCCCGGACCTCGCGTTCAACACGGCGGTCAGCTTCATCACGAACACCAACTGGCAGTCCTATGTACCGGAGGCGACGCTCTCGGCCTTCTCCCAGATGGCGGGCCTCACCAGCCACAACTTCCTCTCGGCCGCCGCCGGCATCGCCATCGCCGCCGCAGTAGCGCGCGCCTTCGCGGCCAACCGCGGGGAGGGGCTCGGCAACTTCTGGGCCGACCTGACCCGGATCAGCCTCTACATCCTGCTACCGCTCGCCGTGGTCGTGGCCCTGTTCTTTGTCGCGCAGGGCGAGCCCCAGACGCTCACCGGCCACGTGGACGCGGTCGGGATCGAGGGCGGCAAGCAGACCATCATCCTCTATCCCACCGCCAGCCAGGAGGCGATCAAGCAGCTCGGCACCAACGGCGGGGGGATCTTCAACGCCAACTCCGCCCACCCGTACGAGAACCCGACTGCTTGGACCAACCTCCTCGAGATCATCGCGATGAACGTGCTGGGCTACGCCTGCGCCATCGCCTTCGGCATCGTGGCGCTCGCCCGCAAGGAGGCCCGCGCCCTGGTGGCGGTGATGGCGCTCTTCGTGCTGGGCGCCTCGGCGGTGATCTACTGGACCGAGACGCAAGCCCCCCCGGCGATGCTCGCCGTTCACGCCGCCACCGCGGTGAACATGGAAGGAAAGGAAGTCCGCTTCGGCGCGCCGTCGACGGCGGTCTGGGCGGCGGCCACCACCGGCGCCTCCGACGGCGGCGTCAACGGCATGCACGACAGCTTCATGCCGCTTGGCGGCGGGATGGCGATGTTCATGATCCAGCTCGGCGAGATGCTGCCCGGCGGGGTGGGCTCGGGCCTCTACGGCATGGTGGTGATGGCGCTCATCGCCGTCTTCGTCGCCGGGCTCATGGTCGGGCGAACGCCGGAGTACCTCGGCAAGAAGATCGAGGCGCGCGAGGTCAAGCTCGCCATGCTGGCGGTGCTGATCCTGCCGCTCTCGATCCTGGGATTTGCGGCGCTGGCGGCGGTGCTGCCCGTCGCTCTCAAGGCGCTGGAGAATTCCGGGCCCCACGGCCTTTCGGAGATCCTCTACGCCTACTCCTCGGCGACCGGGAACAACGGCTCGGCCTTCGCCGGCCTCTCGGCCAACGTCCCCTACTGGAACGCGACCCTCGGGATCGCCATGCTCCTGGGCCGCTTCGCCTACGTGGTCCCGGTGCTGGCCATGGCCGGCGCCATCGTGGCCAAGCCCAAGCTCGCCCCCACCGCCGGCACCCTGCCGACCCACGGGCCGCTGTTCATCAGCCTGCTTATGGGGGTGATCCTGATCATGGGCGGGCTGCAGTTCTTCCCCGCTCAAGCCCTCGGCCCGATCGTGGAGCACTTCCAGGTGCTCCAGACCGTCGCAGCCCAGCACTGATCCTTTTGGAGATCCGTCTGCAATGACCGACGTTGTTGCTGTTCCTCACCTGGGCGAAAAGCGCCGCTCCGCCGTGGCATCCACCGCCCTGTCCTCGAGTGTCATGGTGCGGGCCGTGCGCGATTCCTTCGTCAAGCTCGACCCGCGCCAACTCTCCCGTAATCCGGTGATCCTGGCCACCGAGGTGGTGGCGGTGCTGGCCACCATCTCCACCATCGACGCCTTCCGCACCGGCGCCTCGCCCTGGTGGGCGTTCCAGCTGGCGCTCTGGCTCTGGTTCACGGTGCTGTTCGCCAATTTCGCCGAAAGCATCGCCGAGGGCCGGGGCAAGGCCGCCGCCGACGCCCTGCGCGCGCAGCGGGTGGACGTGCAGGCCAAGCGCCTGGACGACAAGGGCGGTTTCGTCCTGACGCCCGCCTTCAAGCTGCACGCCGGCGACGTCGTGCTGGTGGAGGCCGGCGACATGGTCCCCTCCGACGGCGACATCGTCGAGGGCGTGGCCTCCGTGAACGAGGCGGCCATCACCGGCGAATCCGCGCCGGTCATCCGCGAAAGCGGCGGTGACCGCTCGGCGGTGACCGGCGGCACCACGGTGGTCTCCGACTGGATCAAGGTGAAGATCACCGCCGATCCGGGGAACACCTTCCTCGACCGGATGATCGCCATGGTCGAAGGCGCCGAGCGGCGCAAGACGCCGAACGAGCTGGCGCTTACCGTGCTCTTGGCGGGCCTCACCATCATCTTCCTGATCGCGGTCGCGACTCTCTTGGGCCTTGGCCAGTATTCCGGCGTCAAGCTCGACCCGCTGGTGCTGGGCGCGCTCTTCATCTGCCTCATCCCCACAACCATCGGGGCCCTGCTCTCGGCCATCGGCATCGCCGGCATGGACCGGCTCCTGAAGGTCAACGTGCTCGCCACTTCCGGACGGGCGGTGGAGGCCTCCGGCGACGTTGACACCCTGCTGCTCGACAAGACCGGCACCATCACCCACGGCAACCGGATGGCTGCCGAAGTGGTCGCCGCGCCGGGCGTGCGCGCCGAGGTCGCCATGAAGGCGGCGATGATGGCTTCGCTGGCCGACGAGACCCCGGAAGGGCGCTCGATCGTAGACCTGGCGGTGGAGAAGGGGCTCACCGGCGTCCCCCCGGCGGGTTCCACGCCCGTCCCGTTCAGCGCTGCGACCCGGATCTCCGGTCTCGACGCCGGCGCCGACAGCTGGCGCAAGGGGGCGGTGGACGCGGTCCTGAAGCTCGTCGGGCTGAGTGCGAACCAAGTCCCCGGCGAGCTCTCCGTCGCCGTGGACCGGATCGCCCGAGCCGGCGGCACGCCGCTGGCGGTGGCCGAGAACGGCGTCCTCGTGGGGGTTATCCACCTGAAGGACGTGGTCAAGTCGGGGGTGAAGGAGCGGTTCGCGGACCTTCGCCGCATGGGCCTGCGCACCGTGATGATCACCGGCGACAACCCGGTCACCGCCGCGGCGATCGCCTCTGAGGCCGGCGTCGACGACTTCCTGGCCGAGGCCACCCCGGAGGACAAGCTGCGGCTGATCCGCGAGGAGCAGGGCAAGGGCCGGCTGGTGGCCATGTGCGGCGACGGCTCCAACGACGCCCCGGCCCTAGCCCAGGCCGACGTGGGGGTCGCCATGCAGACCGGGACCCAGGCCGCGCGCGAGGCCGGCAACATGGTGGACCTCGACAGCGACCCCACCAAGGTCATCGAGATCGTCGAGGTGGGCAAGCAGATGCTGATCACCCGCGGCGCGCTCACCACCTTCTCCATCGCCAACGACGTGGCCAAGTACTTCGCCATCATCCCGGCGATCTTCGTGGTCTCCCTGCCGGCGTTGGGCGCGCTCAACGTCATGGGCCTCGCAAATCCGAAGAGCGCGATCCTCTCGGCGGTGATCTTCAACGCCCTGATCATCATCGCCCTCATCCCGCTGGCCCTACGCGGCGTGAAGTACCGGCCGATCGGCGCCTCCAAGCTGCTGCAGCGCAACCTCTTGATCTACGGCCTGGGCGGCGTCGTCGCCCCGTTCGTCGGGATCAAGATCGTCGACCTCATCATCACCACCCTCGGCCTCGCCTAAGAGAAGGCCCCGACCATGCTCTCCGAAATCCGTCCCGCCATCGTCTCCACGGTGCTCTTCACTCTGCTGCTCGGTCTGGGCTATCCGCTCGCGGTCACCGCGGTCGCCGAAGCCGCCTTTCCCTACCAGGCGAACGGCAGCCTGGTCCGCGACGCGAAAGGGCAGGTGATCGGCTCGGCCCTGCTGGCCCAGCCTTTCGCCAAGGACGAGTACCTGCATCCCAGGCCCTCGGCCGCCGGCTCGAACGGCTATGACCCCACCAGCTCCAGCGGCTCCAACTACGGCCCGCTGAGCAGCGACCTCGCCAAGCGGATCAAGGGCGACGCCGAGGCCCTGCGCAAGTCCACCGGCCAAAGCGCGATCCCGGACGACGCGATCACCACTTCCGGCTCGGGCCTCGACCCCGACATCTCGCCCGGCTATGCCGACCTGCAGGCCGACCGGATCGCCAAGGCCCGCGGCGTCTCCGCCGATCAAGTGCGCAAGGTCATCGCCGAGCAAGTCCACGGCCCGGCGCTCGGGTTTATCGGCCAGCCCACCGTCAATGTGCTGATGACCAACCGCGCCCTCGACGCGGCCTTGCCGAGGGTGAATCCTAAGCTGGCATGAATCCCGACGAGCCCCGCCGGCCCGATCCTGACGCCCTTCTGGCGGAAGCGGCGAAGTCGGGTCGCGGCCGGCTCAAGGTCTTCCTCGGCATGGCGCCTGGGGTAGGCAAGACCTACGAGATGCTGGCGCAAGCCGCGCGCCGGCGCGAGGAGGGAGGCGCGGTGCTGGTCGGGGTCGTGGAGACCCACGGCCGGCGCGAGACCGAGGCGCTGCTGGACGGGCTGGAGGTGCTGCCCCGCAAGCCCATCGAGTACAAGAGCCGCCATCTGCTCGAATTCGACATCGACGCGGCGCTGGCGCGCAGACCTGCGCTGCTGCTGGTCGATGAATACGCCCACTCCAACGCCCCCGGCTCGCGCCACCCGAAGCGCTGGCAGGACGTCGAAGAACTGCTTGCCGCCGGGATCAACGTCTGGACGACCCTCAACGTCCAGCACCTGGAGAGCCTGGTGGACGTGGTCTGGAAGATCACCGGCGTGCGCCAGCGCGAGACGGTGCCGGACTCGGCGCTCTCGCGCGCCGACGACATCGAGCTGGTGGACATCACCCCGGACGAGCTTCGCCAGCGCCTGGCCGAGGGCAAGGTCTATCTGCCGGACACCGCCCAGCTCGCGGCGGCCAACTTCTTCAAGCCGGAGAACCTCACCGCCCTGCGCGAGCTTGCCCTCAGGCGCATGGCACAGACGGTGGACGACCAACTGCTGGTCCACATGCGCCAGCGGGGCGTCGAGGGCCCGTGGGCGGCGGGCGAGCGCATCCTGGTCCTCGTCGCCCCCGACGCCATGGCCCAGAGCCTGGTGCGGGCCGGGCGGCGGCTCTCCGACATGATGATGAACGCGCCCTGGACCGTCGCCTACCTCGAGCGGCCCAACAAGTCCTCGCCGGACGCGGCCGGCGCATCGCGGATCGGCGCCGCGCTCAAGCTCGCCGAACAGCTCGGCGGCTCCAGCCTGGTGCTCACCGGCGACGACCTGGTGGGCACGCTCCTGGAGTACGTCCGACGCAACAACGTCACCCAGGTGGTGGTCGGCCGCTCGCACCGCACGCGCTGGCGGGCTCTGTTCGGCCGCGCGCTGATCCCGGCGATCGTCGAGCAGCTCAGCGGCACGGCCCTGCACATCATCACCGAGGAGGGCGAGACTGAACCCGCCCTGAGGCCCAAGCTCGCCCTGTCCGCCGCCCTCGGCCAGTGGCGCGGACACGCCGCCTCGGGGGGCCTGGTCGCGCTCGCCGGGCTGATCGCCCACGAGGTCGACCAGTTCAACAGCGGCGCCAACCTCGCGATGATCTTCCTGGTGAGCGTGCTGGGCAGCGCCATGGCCTTCGGCCTCTGGCCGGCGGTCACCGCCGCCGCCCTCGCCGCCCTGGTCTACAACTTCTTCTTCCTCGAGCCGCGGCTGTCGTTCGCGATCGGCCACGCCGCCGACGTCTTCACCTTCCTGGTCTTCTTCGCGGTGGCGCTCGGGGCCGGCTGGCTCACCGGCCGCATCCGCGACCAGGCGATGGCCACCTCGCGGCGGGCGACCGCGATCACCGCCCTGCTGGCCGCCAGCCGCCGGCTCTCCGCCTCCACCAAGAAGGACGAGACCGCCCAGGCGCTGGCCGAGCAGTTGGCGGCCGCCACCGGCGGCGAGGCCATCGTGCTCCTGCCGCGCGACGACGAGATCGTCCCGGCCGCCGGCTCGCCGACCCTGAAGCCGCTCGGGACCGCCGACCTCGCCGCCGCCCGCTGGGCCTGGCGCAACGGCGAGCCCGCCGGCGCCGAGACCGGCACCTTGCCCAACGCGGCCTGGACCTTCCGGCCTCTGCAGGGGATCCGCGCCCGCTCCGGCGTCGCCGGGGTCGAGCCGCAGACATTGCGGAGCGAAGAGAGCGAGCGTTTCGTCGCCTCCCTGCTGGACCAGGGCGCGGTGGCGCTGGAGCGGGCCGAGTTCGCCGCCGACGCGGCCGACGCCGAGGCGCTCCGGCGCTCCGACAAGCTGCGTTCGGCGCTCCTGAACTCGGTGAGTCACGACCTGCGCACGCCGCTGGCCACGGTGCTGGGTTCGGCGACAACCCTCCTGGAATACGGGGATGCGCTGGAGAAGGCGGTGCGGCTCGACCTCCTGGCCAGCATCCGCGAGGAGGCCGAGCGGCTGAACCGCTACGTGGGCGACCTCTTGGACATGACCCGGCTGGAGGGTGGGGGCCTGGAGGTCCGCCGCGACTGGGTCGATGTGCGCGACGCCCTTGCCGAGGCCGCCCAGCGGGTGTCGCGCCGGCTGGAAGCGCGTAACGTGACCCGCGATTTCCCCGCCGACCTTCCGCTGGTGAAGGCCGACGCGGCGCTCCTGGAGCAGGCGCTGGTGAACATCCTGGAGAACGCCATCGGCTATAGCCCCGACAACTCCACCATCGAGCTCGCCGCTTACGAGGACCGCAACAATGTGGTGCTCTCCATCGAGGACGAGGGGCGGGGGATCCCCACCGCGGAGCTGGAGCGGGTGTTCGAGAAGTTCCGGCGCATGGAGGAGGCCACCGATCGCGGCAAGGGCGCGGGCCTGGGGCTCGCCATCTCCAAGGGCTTCATCGAGGCCATGGGCGGGCGCATCGCCGCCGCCAGCCCCATCCACCAGGGCCGCGGCACCCGCATCCTCATCAGCCTGAAGAAGGAGGCCGTCGCTCCCAGCCCGGCGCCGGCCCATGCCTAAGCTGCGCGTCCTCGTCGTCGACGACGAACCCCAGATCCACCGTTTCCTCGGCCCGGCTCTGGCCGCCGCCGGCTACGACACCGTGCGCGTCGAGACCGGCCGCCAGGCCCTGGCCGAGATCGCCCGCCGTCCGCCCGACGCGGTTGTGCTCGACCTCGGCCTGCCGGACATGGAGGGCCAGGAAGTACTCGAGAAGGCCCGCCAGTTCTATCTGGGGCCGATCCTGATCCTGTCGGCCCGCGACCGGGAGCTGGAGAAGATCGAGGCCCTGGATGCGGGCGCCGACGACTATGTGGAAAAGCCCTTTCGGGTGGGCGAACTCCTGGCGCGGCTGCGGGTCTCCATGCGCCGCCAGCAGCGCGGCGAGGCGCCGCCGCCGGTGATCCAGGCCGGCGACCTCGTCATCGATCTGCCGCGCCGCCTCGTCACCCGCGGCGGCCAGCCGGTGCGGCTTTCACCCAAGGAGTACGACCTGCTCGCCAAGCTCGCCGAGGCCGACGGCAAGGTGCTCACCCACAGGGAGCTGCTGGTCTCGATCTGGGGCCCCGCCCACGCCGACGACACCCAGTACCTTCGGGTGTTCATCGGCCAGCTGCGCCAGAAGATCGAGGCCGATCCCGCCAGTCCCAAACTGATCCTCACCCAGCCGGGTATCGGCTACCGCTTCATGTCCGACGAGATCGCCCGCCCGGCGGAGTGAATCAGCGCAGCCGGACCGTCAGGCCGAACCCGAAGACGCCGGCGGGACCGCCGCCTATGAGCGGTATTGGCGGTTGAGGGCTTCGGGTGCGGTCCATCACCGGAAAGGGCGCCCCCGCGCCGTCGTCCGGCTGCTCATAGCCGAGCAAGAGAGACACGGCGCCGCGACGCACGCCATAGCCGGCCTCTATCTCACCGGGATGGGCGTTCGGGTCCGGGCGCCAGCCGAGGTCGCGCGATCGCCAGTTGAAGGCCTGGCCGCCGGCGCGGGCGTAGAGACCCCAGGCCGGCGCGCTTGCCGGCCGCGGTGGCGACGGAACCGCCTGGGCTTGGGCTTCAGTCACCGCAAACGCGGCCAACCCGCCGAGCAACGCCACGAGCATGCGCATGGGCGAATCCTCCGCGTGACGCCGCAGCAAGCCCTGGGCCACCGTCGAAGGCCCCCCCGGCTCGGATCGGGACAACTGGCGCGCCAGCCGAGCCGCGCCGCCCTGATCGGGAAGATGTGCGGGGAAACTTGCCCATCGGGGCGCACCTGATGCGCCGCCTTCCCCTCTTGGACGGAAGGGTTGCGCCCTAATCAGCCGTTAACCGCAATCATGCTCGCCTTCGCCCCACGACGCCGGAGGGGATCTTGGCGCTCCAACAAGCATCGCCGGTGAAGCAGGCCACCCGACCCGGGGAGGGCGCGGGCGCGCTCGTGCGGCTGGTGGAGCTTCAGACCATTCCCATGCCGAACGGCATCCTCGGCGTGGCCGAGGTCTCCGAGCACATCGGCTTTCCCGTTCACCGCGCCTACTACATTCGGGACGTACCTGCGGGCCAGAGCCGCGGCGGCCACGGCCATCGCCAGCTTCGCCAGTGCTTCCTCTGCCTGCGCGGCAGCGTGCGCCTCAGCATCTCGCGGGCCGGCGTCACCGAGACCGTCGAGCTCTCGCGCCCCTCGCAGGCGGCGGTGGTGGGACCGGGCTGCTGGCGGGACCTCAGCGACTTCTCCGAGGACAGCGTGGTCGTGGTGCTGGCCTCAGACGAGTATGACGAGGCCGACTACATCCGCGACTACGCCGACTTCCTGCGCTGGGACGCCGGCGAGACACCGGTGACGGAAGTGCCCTATCTCGACCTCGCGCGCGGCGCCCAGGCGGTGGGCGCCGAGATGGAGCT
>Ga0213876_10000543_pt1 | contig 28405 bp, 29 predicted proteins | sample BarmaccomBMRX_R9_FD_160113 | JGI IMG/M metagenome (GOLD analysis project Ga0213876, IMG submission 160113) | Root-associated microbial communities from Barbacenia macrantha in rupestrian grasslands, the National Park of Serra do Cipo, Brazil - RX_R9 | ecosystem: Host-associated > Plants > Roots... | reverse complement strand
CCTCTATCCCAGCGAGGACGCCGAGACCCGGGGCGTCGTGGTCTCCTTCGACCGGCCGGCGCCGCCCAGCTTCTTCGAGTACGACGTCTATCTGGCCGGCTGGCTGGAGCGGCTGGCGCCCGGCCTGGGCGGCGTCGATTACGCCTCCAACTTCGACATCCACCGCGACCCGGCCCTGATGGACGGCTACAAGCTGGTGATCTCGGCCTCCCACGACGAATACTGGAGCGGCGAGGAGTTCGACGCCTTCGAGCGGCGGATCTTCAAGCAGGGCCGGAACGTCGCCTTCTTTGGCGGCAACGGCGCCTACTTCCAGGTGCGCTACGCCGACGCCAACCGCCCCACCGGCGGCGCCGACGAAGGGCGCCAGTTGGTCTGCTACAAGGACGCCGGCGACCCCGTCCTGCAGCGCGGCGGCAAGCTCGATCCGGCGGTCCTCGTCACCGACCTCTTCCGAAAGGACGCCCGCCGGCCCGAGACAATGCTCATGGGGGTGGCGTTCCAGAGCTGGTTCGACCCGGCCGGCCCCTCGCGCTTCCCATACCGGGTCGCCCGGACCGACCTGCCGTTCTTCGAAGGCACCGGCTGGCGCGCGGGCGACGCGGCCGCCGACGTGGTCGGCTACGAGTGGGACAACCGCGACCCCCTGAACGACGGCCAGCGCCTGTGGGACAAGGCGAGGTCGCGCAACGCCCTGATCCCGGCCGGCGACATCCAGGTGCTCTTCCAGGGCCGTCCAGTGGACATCCATGGGGCGCCGGGACTGGCCGAGGCGGTCTACTTCCGCTCCAGGGCCGGAGCGCAGGTGTTCAGCGCCGGCTCGATCCGCTGGGCCTGGGGCCTCGGCAAGGAAGGCTTCGTGCAGCCCGCCTTCCAGCAATTCAACGAGAACCTGGTCCGCGCCCTCAGCCGTTGACCGCCGGCGCCGCCGAGCTCGTCAGACGACCCCGTCCAGCCGCTCGATCTCGGGCGCGCCGTCCATGAACGAACCCATCTCGCGGCCGAGGCTTCGGAAATGGTCGGAAGCGCGGTGCGCCTCCACCGCCGCCTGGTCCTGGTAAAGCTCCAGCACCTTGTAGGTGTCGGGATCGGTCCGGCTCTTGGTCAGCTGATAGCAGAGGTTGCCGGGCTCGTTGGCGCGCACCTTCTGGGTAAGCGCCTTGAAGACCGCCTCGAACTCGGCGTTCTTGCCCTTCTGCACCTTGATGGTGGCGATGACCCCGATCATGCGCGTCCTCCTGCGTTCGTTGGGCGCTACCTAGCCGCCGCCGGACGGAGCGGGCAAGCCGAACTTCTTCCTGGCCCAGCGCTTCTTCCTGGCCTAGCGGCGGCCGCCGTCCCAGCCGTAGGCCACCCACGAGTGGCCGCCCAGGTGACGCGCCTCGATGACGCCTGGATCGGCGGACGCGCGGATGGACCGCCGGGTCCTCATCGCCACTCCGGCCAGCGCCAAGAGCGCCACGCCCATGAGCGAGATCACCACCACGGTGGCGGCGAACACCAACGCCAGGACGGCCCCCACCGCCGCCGCGCCCGCCCAGGCGATCGCGCCGCCCACCAGGGCGAGGGCCCGCAACGCAGAGCGTCTCGGCGCGCGCGTGATCTCGGCCCTCGATCCTTCCATGACGTTCCTCGCCGGCGTTGTTTCGTACTTCGGCGCCCAGCCTTGCAACGTCAACCTGCTCTGCGACGGAATCTTGGCAGGGCCTGCTAAACAGGCGCCGGAGTCCAAAGAGTCGCGCGCGCCATGGCGGAGAAGAAGCCCCGCGGGGGCTGGGAATTCTGGATCGATCGCGGCGGCACCTTCACCGACGTGATCGGGCGCGACCCCGCAGGTCGCGAGCGGAGCGCCAAGCTGCCGTCGGTCTCGCCCGCCTACGAGGACGCGGGGGTCGAGGCCATGCGCCGGATGATGGGCGTGCCCGCCAGCGCGCCCTTCCCAGCCGCCAAGGTCGCCGCGGTGAAGATGGGGACCACAGTCGCCACCAACGCCCTCCTGGAGCGCACCGGCCCACGGACCCTGCTGGTGACCACCCGAGGCTTCGCCGACGCGCTCGTGATCGGCGATCAGGCCCGCCCGAAACTCTTCGCCCTCGAGATCGAGAAACCCGCGCCGCTCTTTGCTGGCGTGGTGGAGGCTAACGAGCGGGCAGACGCCGGCGGCCGGGCGGTTCGTCCCCTGGACGAAGCCGCGCTCGCGCGCGCGCTCGCCGTCGCCCAGACGGACGGTTTCGAGAGCGTGGCGATCGCCTTCCTGCATTCGGACCTTTTCGGCGATCACGAGCAGCGGGCCGGCGCCCTCGCCAGGGACGCGGGTTTCACGTGGGTCTCGCTGAGCTCGGAGGTCTCCCCCTTCCCCCGCTTCCTCCCCCGGGCCGAGACCACGGTGGCCGACGCCTACCTGACCCCCGTGGTGGCGGCCTATGTGGCGCGGCTGACCGAAGTTCTGCGCGGCGCCCCGCTCTACTTCATGACCTCCGCCGGCGCCCTGGTGCGGGCCGACGGGTTCCGCGGCCGCGACGCGGTGCTCTCGGGCCCGGCCGGGGGCGTGGTCGGGGTGGCGGCGAACGCCGGAGCGGCCGGCGGCCGGCCGGCGCTCGGCTTCGACATGGGCGGCACCTCCACCGACGTCTCCCGCTACGCCGGCCTCCTGGAGCGGCGCGACCGCGCGGAGGTGGCGGGCGTCCGGCTCCGGACCGCCATGCTGGACGTGGAGACGGTGGCCGCCGGCGGCGGCTCGATCCTCGCCTTCGACGGCCTGCGCGCCCGGGTGGGACCGGCGAGCGCCGGCGCCGATCCGGGTCCGGCCTCATACGGCCGCGGCGGGCCGGCCACCGTCACCGACGCCAATCTGGTGCTCGGAAGGCTGGACGCGGCGCGGTTTCCGGCCGTGTTCGGCCCGGACGGCCGCCAACGGCTCGATCCGGCCGCCGCCGAGGCGCGGCTCGGCGAGCTCGCCGCCGCCATGGGCGCGACGGATGCCCGGGCCGCCGCCGAGGGCTTCCTGGCGGTGGCGGTGGAGCAGATGGCGGGCGCGATCCGCCGGATTTCCACCGAACGCGGCTTCGATCCGCGCGGCCACGCCCTCATCGCCTTCGGGGGCGCCGCCGGTCAGGTCGCCTGCCAGGTGGCCGACGCGCTCGGGATCGCCGAAGTGATCTCGCCCCGCTACGCCAGCCTTCTGTCCGCCTGGGGGATCGGCCAGGCGCGGATGCGCACGCTCGAGGCCGAAAGCCTCGGCCGGCGCCTGGATGCGGCGGGGCTGGCCGTGGCGCAGGCGGCCGCCGCGCGGCTGCGCCAGGCCGCCGAGGCGGCGCTGGGCGCCCAGGGCGCGCGGACCGGCAGGGTCGAGGCGCGCCTGCGCCTCCAGTACGCCGAAGCCGAGGCCGCCCTCCCCGCGCCGCTCACGGACCTCGCCGGAGTGAAGGCGGCCTTCGAGGCGGCCCACCAGCGGTTGTTCGGGTTCTTCGAGCCGGGCCGGTCGATCCTCATCGCCAGCGTCGAAGTCGAGGCCACCGAATCTTCCGCGCCCGGCGAGCCCCCACCCCCTGCCCCCTCTCCTCGAGGGGGAGGGGAAGGTCCGGCGCTGATCGTGCGCCCCGACACCCAGATCTGGGTCACGCCGGGGTGGCGGGCCGAGGAGGCGGCCGACGGGCTCATCCGCCTGACCCGGATCGCCGCACCCGTCCGCGAGGTGCGGCAGGCCGCCGACGTCGCCGATCCAGTGACCTTGGAGCTCTACAACCGGCGCTTCATGGGCGTCGCCGAGGCCATGGGCGCGGCGCTGGAGCGCACCGCCCAGTCGGTGAACATCAAGGAGCGGCTGGATTTCTCGTGCGCCCTCTTCGACGCCGCCGGCGGCCTGGTGGCCAACGCCCCGCACATGCCGGTGCACCTGGGCTCCATGGGGGCGAGCGTGCGGGCGGTGCTCCAGCGCCACCCGCGTCTGAGGCCCGGCCAGGCCTTCGCCCTCAACAACCCCTACGCCGGCGGCACCCACCTGCCCGACATCACCGTGGTCATGCCGGTCTTCGAAGGCGGGGGAGGAGATGCGCCCGGCTTCTTCGTGGCCGCCCGCGGCCACCACGCCGACGTCGGCGGAACCGAACCGGGCTCCATGCCGCCCTTCTCGCGCACCTTGGCCGAGGAGGGGGTGCTTCTCGACGCCCTGCCGATCATGGAGGGCGGGGTCTTCCTGGAGGCCGAGGTCCGCCGGACCCTGGAGGCCGGCCCCTGGCCCGTCCGCGCGCCGGGCCGCAACATCGCCGACCTGAAGGCCCAGATCGCCGCCTGCCAGGCCGGCGCGGCGGTGGTGGCGGCGATGATCGCCGAGCACGGGGCGGTCGAGGTGGCGCTCTACATGGGCTTCGTCCAGCGGAACGCCGAAGCGGCGGTGCGCCGGGCGATCGGGGCCTTGTCGGACGGCCAGGCGATCGTCCCCATGGACGGCGGCGCCCGGATCGCGGTCCAGGTGCGAGTCGACGCCGCCGGCGGGCGCGCCCGGCTGGATTTCACCGGCTCCTCGCCCCAGCTCGCCTCGAACTTCAACGCCCCCGCCTCGGTGGTCGACGCCGCGGCCCTCTACGTCTTCCGGTGCCTCGTGGACGACGACATCCCGCTCAACGCCGGCTGCCTCGCGCCGCTCGAGATCGTCGTGTCGCCCGGCTCGATGCTCGATCCCGGCCCGCCCGCGGCGGTGGTGGCCGGCAATGTGGAGACCAGCCAGCACCTTGTGGACGCGCTCTTCCAGGCGCTCGGCGTCATGGCCAACGCCCAGGGGACGATGAACAACCTGACCTTCGGCGACGCCGCCCATCAGTACTACGAGACCCTCTGCGGCGGGGCCGGCGCCACCGCCAAGGCGGCGGGGGCGAGCGCCGTCCACACCCACATGACCAACTCGCGCCTCACCGACCCGGAGATCCTGGAGCGGCGTTTCCCGGTGCGGCTGGAGTCGTTCGCCATACGCCGCGGCTCCGGCGGCGCGGGCGCTAACGCCGGCGGCGACGGCGTGGTCCGGCGCCTCAGGTTCCTGGCGCCCATGGAGGTCAGCCTGCTCGCCAGCCGGCGCGACCACGCGCCCCAGGGCCTGGCGGGCGGCGGCCCCGGACTTGCCGGCAGACAGCGGTTGATCGAGGCCTCGGGCGCGGTAAAGGAACTGCCTGGCTGCTTTTCGATCGACGTGCGGCCAGGCGACGTCATCGAGATCGAAACCCCAGGGGGCGGCGGCTTCGGACCGCAGACGACGCCCAGCTGACCCGCCTTATGAGGACCGCGGCATGACACCCACCGCCATTCTCGCCGCCGCCCTCCTGGCCTCCGCGGCCGCGCCGCCGGACAACGCCGGCGAGCCCCTGCCGCCCACCGCGCCCAGGGTGGACTATCAGCTCACCGCCTGGTGCTACGGCGCGCTCAAGGAATATCTGGACATCTACGAGCAGGTGAAGCCGGAGCTGGTGGACATCGACAAGATGTTCGGGACCTCGGTGAAGGAGGCCGAGCCCTACCAGTCCGACATGGCCGCCGCCCGCGTGGAGCTGAAGATGATCGCCAATGCGGTCACCCTGGCCCAGAAGGCGAGCCCGCGGCCGATCAACGAGGAGAGCACCACGGCCATGCGCCAGGGGGCGGCGATATGGTCGGTGGCCGAGACCAAGAGCCGCCGCGAGCTGGCCCGCGCGTGGCTCACCTGGGCCTTGCCGGACCGGTGCGATTCGGTGGCCCGCGAGGTGGCGGCCAAGTCGGCCCTGTTCAGCGGCGCCCTGAAGTACAACGACCCGCCCGCGCCGCCCGCCGCCGCCGAGGCTCCGGCGCCCGCCCCGCCACCCCCGCCTGAGGCCGCGACGCCGGCCGCACCGCCGCCGGCCACGTCTGCGGACCAGCCGGCGCCGGACGCGGCCGCGAGCGGGGCGCCGAGCGCCAAGCCCTAGCAAGCGCGCGCAAGTCCACGAGGCGCGGCGTGCGGCCCCTTAAGCTGCGGCGCGCTCCGGATCGTAATTGAGGATCGGCGCCAGCCAGCGCTCGGCCTCGGCGAGCGGCCAGCCCTTCCGCCGCGCGTAGTCCTGCGCCTGGTCGCGCTCGATCTTGCCCACCCCGAAATAGTGGGCCTCCGGGTGGGCGAAGTAGAGGCCGGAGACGGAGGCCGGCGGGGTCATGGCGCAGCTTTCGGTGAGCTCGATCCGGGCCGCCGCCTCGGCCTCCAGGAGCCGGAACAGGGTCCGCTTCTCGGTATGGTCCGGTTGGGCCGGATAGCCGGGCGCCGGCCGGATGCCGCGGTAACGCTCGGCGAGCATCGCCTCGATGTCGAAGGGCTCGCCCGGCGCATAGCCCCAGAGCTCGGCGCGCACCCGGTGGTGGAGGGCTTCGGCGAAGGCCTCGGCCAGACGGTCGGCCAGGGAGGTGGCGAGGATCGCCGAATAGTCGTCGCCGGCGGCCTTGAACCGGCGCACGATCTCCGCCTCGCCGTGCCCGGCGGTGACCGCAAAGCCGCCCAGGTAGTCCGCGCCCTCGCCGATCGGGGCCACGAAGTCGGCGAGAGCCAGGTTCGCCTTGCCCTCGCTCTTGGCCATCTGCTGGCGCAGGGTGAAGAGCCGCGCCCGCTCACTAGCCCGCGTCTCGTCGGTCCAGAGCACGATGTCGTCGCCGCTGGCGTTGGCGGGCCAGAAGCCGACCACGCCGCGCGCCTCGAACCAGCGCTCGCCCACGATCTTCTTCAGCATGGCTTGGGCGTCGGCGAAGAGGCCGCGCGCGGCCTCGCCCACCACGTCGTCCTCGAGGATCGCCGGATAGCGGCCCACCAGCTCCCAGGTGGCGAAGAACGGCGTCCAGTCGATGTAGCGGACGAGCTCGGCGAGATCGTAGGGGCCGAAGGCGCGGGTCCCGAGGAAGCTCGGGGCCGAAGGCCGGTAGTCGCTCCAGTCGATGGCGTACTTGCGCGCCCGGGCCTCGGCGAGGCCGGTGCGGTTCTTGGCCTGCTGGCCGCGGCCGAACTGCTCGCGGATCCGCGCATACTCGGCCCGGGTCGCCGCCTCGGCCTTCGGCCGCTCGGACGTCGACATCAGCGCCCCCACCACGCCCACCGCCCGGCTGGCGTCGGTGACGTAGGTTGTGGATCCGCGCTGGTAGGCCGGCTCGATCTTCACCGCGGTGTGGGTGCGGCTGGTGGTGGCGCCGCCGATCAGCAGCGGCACGTCGAAGCCGCGCCGCTCCATCTCCCTGGCCACGAACACCATCTCGTCCAACGAAGGCGTGATGAGCCCCGAAAGCCCGACCATGTCCGCCTTCACCCGCTGCGCCTCGTCGAGGATCCGGTCGGCCGGGACCATCACCCCGAGGTCCACGACCTCGTAGTCGTTGCACTGCAGGACGACGCCGACGATGTTCTTGCCGATGTCGTGGACGTCGCCCTTGACCGTCGCCATGAGGATGCGGCCGGCGGAGCTGCGCGGCTTGCCCGCCGACTCCGCCTCCATGAAGGGCAGCAGATAGCCCACCGCCTGCTTCATCACCCGCGCCGACTTCACCACCTGGGGCAGGAACATCTTCCCCGCCCCGAAAAGGTCGCCCACCACGTTCATGCCGGCCATCAGCGGGCCTTCGATCACGTCGAGCGGCCGGGAAGCCGCCAGCCGCGCCTCCTCGACGTCGGCCTCGATATGGTCGCCGATGCCGTGGACGAGGGCGTGCTCCAGCCGCGCGCCCACCGGCGCGGCGCGCCAGGCGACATCGGGGGTCTTTTCCACCGACTTGCCGCCTTTGTAGCGCGGGGCGAGCTCCACCAGCCGCTCGGTGGCGTCGGGCCGGCGGTTGAGGATGACGTCCTCCACCGCCTCGCGCAGCTCCGGCTCGATCTCGTCGTAGAGCGGCAGCTCGCCGGCGTTGACGATCCCCATGTCCATGCCCGCGGCGATGGCGTGGTAGAGGAACACCGAGTGCATCGCCCGGCGCACCGGCTCGTTGCCGCGGAACCCGAACGAGATGTTCGAGACGCCCCCCGAGACCCGCGCGTAGGGAAGCTGCTGCTTGATCGCCCGGGTCGCCTCGATGAAGTCGACCGCATAGTTGTTGTGCTCCTCGAGCCCCGTGGCGACCGCGAAGATGTTCGGGTCGAAAATGACGTCCTCGGGGGCGAAGCCCGCCGTCTCGGTGAGAAGCCTGTAGGCCCGCTCGCAGATGGCGACCTTGCGCGCGCGGGTGTCGGCCTGGCCCTGCTCGTCGAAGGCCATCACCACCACCGCCGCGCCGTAGGAGAGGCAGCGCCGCGCGTCCGCCAGGAACTTCGCCTCCCCCTCCTTGAGGGAGATGGAGTTCACGATCGCCTTGCCCTGGACGCACTTCAGGCCCGCCTCGATCACCTCCCACTTGGAGGAGTCGACCATGATCGGCACGCGGGCGATGTCCGGCTCGGCGGCGATCAGGTTGAGGAAGGTGGTCATGGCCCGGGCGCTGTCGAGCAGGCCCTCGTCCATGTTGACGTCGATGACCTGGGCGCCGGCGGCCACCTGCTGGCGCGCCACTTCAAGGGCGGCGGGATAGTCGCCGGCCTCGATGAGCTTGCGAAAGCGCGCCGAGCCGGTGACGTTGGTCCGCTCGCCGATGTTGACGAAAAGAGGTCTCATCGGGGCCTTCTACGCCAGCTCGAACGCTTCGAGGCCCGAAAGGCGCAGCGCCTTCGGCCGCTCGGGGAGTTCGCGCGGCGCGACGCCCTCCACCGACTCGGCCACGTGGCGAATATGGTCGGGAGTGGTGCCGCAGCAGCCGCCGAGGATGTTGACGAGGCCGCTCCTCGCCCACTCCTCGAGGTGGCAGGCGGTCTCTTCCGGCCCCTCGTCGTACTCGCCGAAGGCGTTGGGAAGGCCGGCGTTGGGGTAGGCGGCCACTAGGGTGTCGGCGATGCGCGCCAGCTCGGCGATGTGCGGGCGCATGAGCTCGGCGCCCAAGGCGCAGTTGAGGCCGACCGCGAAGGGCCTGGCGTGCCGCACCGAGTTCCAGAACGCCTCCACCGTCTGGCCCGAGAGCGTGCGTCCGGAACGGTCGGTGATGGTGCCCGATATCCAGATCGGCAGCGGCGCCAGCCCCTCGGCTTCCAGGTCGAGGATCGCCTTGATCGCCGCCTTGGCGTTCAGGGTGTCGAACACCGTCTCGATCAGGAAGATGTCGACGCCGCCCTCGTGCAGGGCGCGGGCCTGCTCGGCGTAGATGCTGTAGACTTCGTCGAAGGTGACGGTCCGCGCCCCGGGATCGTTCACGTCGGGCGAGATCGAGAGGGTGCGGTTGGTGGGGCCGAGCGATCCCGCCACGAACCGCGGCTTTTGCGGCGTCTTCTGGGTCCAGCGGTCCGCAGCGGCGCGGCCAAGCTGGGCGGCGGCCAGGTTGATGGCCCGCACCTCGCCCTCCAGGCCGTAGTCGGCCTGGGAGATGGCGTTGGCGTTGAAGGTGTTGGTCTGGGCGATGTCGGCGCCGGCCTCGAAGTAGGCGTCGTGGACCTCGGTCACCACCTCGGGCCGGGTGAGGCACAATACGTCGAAGTCGCCCTTCAGCGGATGGGCGTGCGCGGCGAACCGCTCGCCGCGGAAATCGGCTTCCTCGAGGCCGCGACGCTGCAGGTAGACGCCCCACGATCCGTCCAGGATGAGGATCCGCTCACGGGCGGCGGCCTTCAGGGCGGCGATCCGGTCGTCGCGGTTCACTGCAGCGCCTCCTTGGCGGGCTGGGTCTCACGCACGCCCAGCACCCGGCAGATGGCGTAGACGAGGTCGGCCCGGTTCAGGGTGTAGAAGTGGAAGTCGGAGAACCCCTCCTCTTCCAGACGCGCGCACATCTCGGCGGCCACCGAGCCGGCGATCAGCCGGCGGGTCTCCGGGTCCTTGTCGAGGCCCTCGAACAGGCTGGTGAGCCATGCCGGCAGGGCGATGCCGCACTGCCCGGCCATCCGCCCCAGCCCCTTGACGTTGGTCACCGGCATCACCCCCACCGAGATCGGGATCTCGATCCCGGCCTTGCGGATCTGGTCGGCGAACCGCAGGAAGCCGTCGATGTCGAAGAAGAACTGGGTGATCGCCCGGCTCGCGCCGGCGCCCACCTTGGCCTTCAGCACCTCGATGTCGTGGGCGGGCGAGGGGCTTTCCGGGTGCGTCTGCGGATAGACGCCCACGGAGATCTCGAACGGAGCACGCGCGCGGATGCCGGCGGTGAGCTCGGTGGCGTTCGCGTACCCGTCCGGGCGCGGACGATAGACGCCGCCGATCTGGCCGGGCGGGTCGCCGCGCAGGGCCACGATGTGACGAACGCCCGAGCGCCAGTAGTCGTCGATCACTTCATCCACGTCTGCGCGGGACGCCTCGACGCAGGTGAGGTGGGCGGCCGGCCGCAAGGTGGTCTCGTTCAGCATCCGGATCACCGTGCGGTGCGTGCGTTCGCGCGTGGAGCCGCCGGCGCCGTAGGTGACCGACACGAAGTCGGGGGCCAGCGGCTCGAGGCGGCGGATCGCCCGCCAGAGCTCCTCCTCGGCCTCCGGCGTCTTCGGCGGGGCGAACTCGAACGAGACCTTGAGGCGCCGCGTCTCGCGCCCCCCCGCCCGGGCGACGGGGCCGAGGGCGCTTTCGCCGTCGCCGACCGCGGCGCTCATGCGACCCTCCTGAGGCGGCCTGCGTCGTGCTCGGCGCTCCACACCTTCACGGTCAGCCCGCCGGCCGACCCCGGCGGCAGCGAGCGGCGCTGGATGCGGCCGAGCCCGGCGGCCGCGAGCCAGCCTTCGATCTCGTCGTCGCCGAAGCCTAGCCGGCGGTGCCGATGCTCGGCGCGCAGGAACTCCAGGTCATGGGGCGCGAAGTCGACGATGAGCAGACGACCGGCCGGCGCCACCAGGCGCGCGGCCTCCGCCACCGCCGCCGCCGGCTCGCCGAGGTAGTGCAGCACCTGATGCACGACGACGAGGTCCGCCTCGCCGTCCGCAAGTCCGGTGCCGAAGATATCGCCGTGCCGAAGCTCGCAGGCGCCAAGGCCCGCGCCGGCGACGTTGCTGCGGGCGATGTTGAGCATCTGGCGGGACAGATCGAGGCCGACGGCGCTCTCGGCCTTCGGTCCCAGCAGCGTGAGCATCCGCCCCGCGCCCGTGCCGAGGTCCACGAGCCGGCGGAAGGGGCCCTCGCCGGTCGCCTCCAGGATCGCCGCCTCCACGGCCGCCTCGGAGACATAGAGCGAGCGGATCTCGTGCCAGCGGTGGGCGTTGTCGGCGAAATAGGCCGCCGCCTCGCCGGCGCGCTCGGCCGCCACCCCCTGAAGCCGCTCGGCGTCCCGGCGCAGGACCGCGTCGGAGGGCGCGATCAGCCGCAGCGCCTGGTCGAGGAGGGTTCGAGTGGGCCCCGGCGAGGCGAGCCGATAGAACACCCACGCGCCGTCCGGAAACCGCTCGACGAGGCCGGCCTCGGCCAGCAGCTTCAGGTGCCGGGAGACCCGGGGCTGGCTCTGCCCGAGGATGCGGGTGAGCTCCAGCACCGCCAGCTCCTCGCGCGCCAGGAGCGCCAGGATGCGCAGCCGCGTCGGCTCGCCCGCCGCGCGCAACACCGCCACCGCCTGGTCCGAGGTCATCGCCCATATAAAGATATCTTTATGTGAGAAGTGTCAATGGCGAATTGGTCAACCGCCCGTCGGCCGCCGGCGAGGCGCAGGGCCATCGCTCGGCGCGTGGACCGGCGCGCTCGTGACCTCTTGGATCCGCCTCTCGTCGACCTTGCCCCAGAACGCGGCCCAGGTAGGGAACCCGGCCGGAAGCGTGGCCAGCATTTCGCTTCCCAACCAGTCGTTGAACGGCGGGTTCGGCCGCTGGGTGATGTCCTGGGAATACCAGCGCTGCTCATTGCGTCGGACGAAGAACCACTCGCCGTTGCGCCGCGTGTAGGTGTCGAAATAGCAGATCGCCATGACGATCCACTTGTCGCCGTACTCGTGCTCGGCGCGGCAATAGACCTGGCCCCTGGCGTTGTCCGCGTCGACGAACTCGATGCGGTGCCCGCAGACCTGATGGATCGAGCGATAGAACTTTTCGAGGGCGGGCGTGATCCACTGACGCAACACCTCGCGACCGACGCCGTGGCGGCCGCAGTTCACGTCGTCGACGAACAGCGACACCCAGGTGTCCACATCGCGCGAGCCCACGGCCATGGCGTAACGGATCGGCAGCTGCTGGATCGCCAGCGTCGATTCCACCCGGTCGAGCCGAGCGGCGAGATCTTCATTCATGTGGTTCCCTCCCGGGGGCCGACCGCGGGCAGTTCTACCCGACGGTAAAGTCCCAGACTGGCGTTCCAGGTCGAGAAGATCAAGGCTGTCTCGATCGCGCCGGCTGTGCGGCCGTGGCGGGCTCAGCGCGGGAGGTAGCGGGCCTCCTGCATCTCCTCGATGTAGGCGAGGAACATGTCCTCGGTGTCCCGGCATTCGTGGAACCCGGCCTGGCGGATCTTGATGGTGCTGAGGATGGGCGGCGGCTGCTGCAGGGCCATGTAGTGGACGGTGTAGTCCAGCCCCATCCAGTTGCCCGAGATGTCGCCATAGGACAGGCGCTGCAGATCGTGCTTCGCGACGATGCGGTCCCAGACCGGGCCCTTGTCGGCCATCATGGTCGCCAGCGACATGGTTTGCGGACGCTCGAGCTCCATGCCGAAATGCCTGGCCAGGCGCGGGAAGAGGTTTTGCCAGTCGAGCACGTCGCCGTTGGTGACGTTGAAGATCTGATTGGCGGAGGCCTGGGCGTTGGACATCCCCCAGGCGATGGCGCTGGCGAGCAGGCGCGCATCCACGAGCTCGACTAGCCCCGCCCGGAGCGGGCCTGGGAAGCGCAGCGGCAGGCCGAGCTCGCGTGAGATCGCGCAGTAAGCGCCGATCGCCGAGATGTGGTTCGTGGGCGCGCCAGGACAGAGGCCCACCACGATCTGCGGCCGGTAGATCGTCCAGGACCAGGCGCGTCCCCGCTGGCGCTCGAACACATAGTCCTGCTGCGCGTGGTAGAAGCTCGGCGGCATGTGCATCGGGTCGCGCTCGCGCGCCGGCGCCTTGATCGGCCCGAGGTGGACGCCGTACGCCTTGGTGCCTTGCAGGAACGCGAAGTTCTCCAGCGGCGCCTTGGCGGCCTCCAGCGCGTCGAGCACGTTCTTCAGCATCCCGAGGTTGGTCTCGATGTGAGTCGCCTCGGTCCAGGCGGCGGAGAAGGTCGGCTGGTCGAGCACGGCGGTGTAGAGCACGTGGGTCACGTCCCCCATCGTTCCCAGGGCGGTCATGGTGGCCGCGCGGTCCGTAAGATCGACGGTGACATAGTGGGCGCGGGTGGCGACGGGCGGCGCCTTGCGCGAGGCGCCCGCCACCGCCCAGTCGGGCCGATGACTCAGAAAATGCTCCATCGTGTTCCAGCCGATGGGACCTCGTCCGAGCACCAGGATCTTCTTCGTCATGCGGCCCTCCCAGGAATGGGCTTTCCTAAGCCTGAGCTCGCAGGAGGGCCACCTATCCCACGATCGGATTGGCCAGCGGCTCGCCGGCGAAGAAGCGGCGCAGGTTCTCGCGGGTCATGGCCACCATCTTGGGCACGGCCGCGGAGGTCGCCCCGGCGGTGTGCGGCGAGAGGACCACGTTCGGCACCCCCGCCCAGCGCTCGGCCGGGGTCGGCTCGGCGGCGAAGACGTCCAGGGCGGCCATGCCGAGCCGGCCGCTCTTCAGCGCCGCGATCAGCGCGTCCTCGTCCACCAGCTGACCGCGGGCGACATTGACGAGCAGGCCGTGCGGGCCGAGCGCCTTCAGGATCCCCGCATCGATGATCCGGCGGTTCTCCTCGCCGGCGCGGGCGGCGACGACGAGGATGTCGCTGGCGTCGGCGAGGGCGGCGAGGCTGGAGGCGCGGGGCCAGCGGGCGTCCGGCTTCTCGTTCGGTCCCCACCAGGCGATGTCGAGGCCGAAGGGCTCGGCACGCCGGGCGATGGCCGACCCGATGGCGCCCAGGCCCACGACGCCCAGACGCCGGCTGCGCAGCGACGGGGTGATCCGCTTCTCGGTGGCGACCCAGTGGCCGCCGCGCACGATGGCGTCGCCCTCGACGATTCCCCGCCAGGCCGCCAGCATCAGGCCCAGCGCCTGGTCGGCGACGTCCTCCTCGTTGACGCCCGGCGAATGGGTGACCTTCAGGCCGCGCGCCGCCGCCCAGACAAGGTCGACGCCGTCGTAGCCGGCCGTGAAACAGGCGATGAGGCCGAGGTTCGGCAGATGCTCGGCAAGGCCTTGGTCGAGCGGAAACTCGCCGGCCACCACCAGGGCGCGGATCTTCTGGGTGGCCTCCAGCGGCGGCGCCTCCCAGAGCCGCCAGACGGTGAAGTCCGGCTCGAGCAGCGGGCTCAGCACGCCCAGGTGCGGCTGCACGATGAGGACGGCGGGCTTGGAGTCGGACATGGGACAAACCGCTCGCAGCGCTTGCCGCACCTCTTACCCCGCAGCCGATCGGCGCGCCAGTTTGGGCGAACGCCGAGCCGCCGGAGGCGGCGGCGCTTCGTGCTCGGCGCCCGTTCATGTAGAGAGCCGCGATGGCTGAACCTCCAAGCGGCGCCCTCGTGCTCTTCTCCGGCGGCCAGGATTCCAGCGTCTGCCTGGCCTGGGCCCTCGACCGATATGCGCGTGTGGAGACGGTGGGCTTCGACTACGGGCAGCGCCATCGGGCGGAGCTGGCCGCCCGCCAGGCGATGCGGGCGGGGATGGCGGAGCGTTTCCCGGCCTGGGCGGCCAGGCTCGGCGGCGACCACATGCTGGACCAGCGGGGCTTCGGCGCGATCGGCGAGACCGCGCTCACCACCGAGCGGGCGATCGAGATCACCGAGCGGGGCCTGCCCTCCACCTTCGTCCCAGGCCGCAACCTGGTGTTCTTCGTCTACGCCGCGGCGCTCGCCGACCGGCTGGGCCTCGAGACGCTGGTGGGCGGCATGTGCGAGACCGATTACTCCGGCTATCCGGACTGCCGGCGCGCGACCCTCGACGCCATGGAGACGGTGCTGGAGCTCGGCATCGAGCGGGCCTTCCCGATCGCCACCCCGCTCATGCGGCTCACCAAGGCCGAGACCTGGGCGCTGGCCAAGGGCCTGGGCGGCGAGGCGCTGGTGGAGCTGATCCGCGCCGAGAGCCATACCTGCTACCTCGGCCGGCGCGACGGGGCCCACGACTGGGGCTTGGGCTGCGGCGCATGTCCGGCCTGCGAGCTGCGCGCCAAGGGCTGGCGCGAATGGGCGGACGCCGGGCGTCCGGCGATGACGCCATGACCTATTCGGTGAAGGAGATCTTCCTCACCCTTCAGGGCGAGGGCGGCCAGGCCGGGCGGGCCGCGGTCTTCTGCCGGTTCGCCGGCTGCAACCTCTGGAGCGGACGCGAGGCCGACCGGGCGGACGCCGTCTGCCGCTTCTGCGACACTGAGTTCGTGGGGACCGATGGGGCCGGCGGCGGCAAGTTCGCGAGCCCCGAGGCCCTCGCGGCCGCCGTCGCCGCCGCCTGGCGCGGCCCGGCGCAGGGCAAGCTGGCGGTGCTGACGGGCGGCGAGCCCTTGTTGCAGCTCGACCCGCCGCTGGTGGAGGCCCTGCACGCCGAGGGCTTCTCGATCGCCCTGGAGACCAACGGGACCCTGCCGGCGCCGTCCGGGCTCGACTGGATCTGCGTCAGTCCGAAGGCGGGGGCGCCCCTGGCGCTCGTCTCTGGGCAGGAACTGAAGCTCGTCTATCCGCAAGCGGGCCTCGATCCCGCCGATTTCGAGCGCCTCGCCTTCGAGCGCTTCTCGCTGCAGCCGATGGACGGCCCGGACCGGGAGGCGGCGACGCGGGCGGCGATCGCCTATTGCCTCGAGCATCCGCGCTGGCGTTTAAGCCTGCAGACCCACAAATACCTGGGCATTCCGTGAGCTGAAGGAGGCTCGGCCTCCGACCCGATGACCGACACCGAGTTCGAGATCACCAAGGCGGCCGGCTTCGATGCGGCCCATCGGCTGCCGGACGGGCCGCCCGACTCGCCCTACGCGCGCGTGCACGGCCACTCCTTCCGGGTGGAGGCGACCTTGCGCGGCCCCGCCAGGGCGCCGGTGGGGTGGGTGGAGGACCTGGGCGCGCTCGATCAGGCGCTGAAGGCCGCCGCCGCCAGGCTGGACCACACCCTGCTCAACGAGACGCCCGGCCTGGAAAGCCCGACGCTGGAGGCGCTCTGCCTTCACTTCGCACGCGAGCTGAGGCCGGCCTTTCCGGCCCTGACCCGGATCGTCGTCTCCCGCCCCAGCATCGGCGAGAGCTGCGCGCTGGCGGTGGAGGATGCGTAGCCCGGCGCTTCACTCGCCGGTCTTGGTCTCGGCGTCGGTGGACCGACGGAAGGGGCCGCGGTAGGCGGGATCCTCCCGCCGCCGCCGGTCAGGTCCGAAATAGGTCGGGGTCCTGATGAAGGGCCGCGGATGCTGGATCACCCGCGTCACCCGCTCGATGACGCCGCGGGCGGTGACCGGCTTGCTGAGGAACTCCGTGACCCCCGCGTCCCGGGCCTCCGCCACCCGCGAAAGGGTGGCGTGGCCGGTGATCATGATCACCGGCGCCATGGGATTGGGGCTTTCCGGCGAGGTGCGGATCTGGCGCACGAACTCGATGCCGCTCATCGGGGTCATGGCGAGGTCGGTCATCACGATATCGATAGGATAGCCGCGCATAGCGCGCAGGGCCTCGGCCCCGCTGCTGGCCTCCATGATGTCGCGCACGCCGATGGCCCTCAGGATCTCCGTGAGGAGCACCCGCATGTGTTGGTTGTCGTCCACCAACAGGATCTTGAGGCTGTCGAACTTCACGGCGCCCCCGGCGCAAACCGGCCGCGTTTGTGCGTCCGGCCCAAGATCGCGTCAAGTTCGAAACCGGCGTTCCGCGATTCCGTCGCAGGTCCGATTTCACCAGTAATGTTAAGGAGTTGCGAAATCCGGCGGGCGCCGGCTCAGGGTCGCCGCGCGCCCCCGCCGGGGGCAAAGGCGCCGCCGCCCGTCTGTCCGCGATGGCGCAGGAAGGCGTCCGCGAGCACGCAGGCGGTCATCGCCTCGACCACCGGGGCCGCCCGGATGCCGACGCAGGGATCGTGGCGTCCGGTGGTGCGGACCTCGATTTCCTCGCCGGCCTCGTTGATCGAGCGGCGGGGCGTCAGGATCGAGGAGGTCGGCTTGAAGGCCACCCGCGCCACGATCGGCTGGCCGGTGGAGATTCCGCCGAGCACGCCCCCGGCGCGGTTGGAGAGGAAGGCGGGGCCCGCATTGCTCATCCGCATCTCGTCGGCGTTCTCTTCGCCCGAGAGCGCGGCGGCCGCGAATCCGGCCCCGATCTCTACCCCCTTGGCGGCGTTGATCGACATCAGCGCCGCGGCGAGCTCGGCGTCCAGCTTTCCATAGAGCGGCGCGCCCCAGCCGGCCGGAACGCCGCTCGCCTCCACCTCGATCACCGCCCCGGTGGAGGAGCCGGCCTTGCGGGTCTTCTCCAGATGCGCCTCCCAGACCGGGACTATGGCCGCGTCGGGCGCCCAGAAGGGGTTGCGCTCCGTCTCGTCCCAGTCCCAGCGCCCGCGGTCCGCCGCGTGCGGACCGATCTGGGCCAGCGCCGCGCGAATCACCACGCCCGCCCCCAGCACCTTGCGCGCCACCGCCCCGGCCGCCACCCGCGCGGCCGTCTCGCGGGCCGACTGGCGTCCGCCCCCGCGATAGTCGCGCACGCCGTACTTGGCGAAATAGGCGTAGTCGGCGTGGCCCGGGCGGAAGGAGGTGGCGATGTCCGAGTAGTCGCGCGAGCGCTGGTCGACGTTCTCGATGATCATCGAGATCGGCGCGCCGGTGGTCACCTGGCCGGCGGTCTTGGCGTCCTCAAAGACGCCGGAAAGGATCCGCACCGCGTCCGGCTCCTGGCGCTGGCTGACAAACCGGCCCTGCCCCGGCCGACGCCGGTCGAGCCACCTTTGGATGTCGGGCGCGGCCAGCGGGATTCCCGGGGGACAACCGTCGACCACGCAGCCCAGCGCCGGCCCGTGGCTCTCGCCCCAGGTCGTCACCCTCAATAGATGGCCGAAGGTGTTGTGCGACATGGCGCGCTTCTTAGCCGAACGCGCGCGGCGCGGCCAATCAGGCGGCCCAGGCGGCGGCGAAACGCCGGAGCCGTTCGCGGGCGGCGCTCTCGGAAGGGACCGGTTCTGCGAGCAGGCGGATGAAGAGGTCGCCCGCCGGATGCACGCCGCGGGCCGGCAGCCCGGCGCCCGGAATGCGCACCAGGCGCCGCTCAGCGGTCTTGCGGCCGATCCAGATATTGTATTCGCCCACCGGCGTCGGCGCCGCCACGCGCCCGCCCACCGCCAGCAGGAAGGCCGGCGCCCTGGCGCAGGTCCAGAGGTCGCCGCCGCGCAGCTCGAGGTCCGGCTCGGGAATGACCGCGACCACCGCCGTGAACATGCCGATCCTGAGCCGCTCGCCGTCCCGGGCCCCGGCCGGGATCCGCACCCTGAGCTGTCGGCCGTTCGGAAAGACCGCCAGTGCTTCGCCGCCGCCGAGCGCCACCAGCGGCCCGATCACCGCCCGGGCTTCCATGAGCGGCGCCGGGCCGCGCACCGCGGGCAAGGCGGGCGCCTGCAGCGCCCGATGGGCCGCCACCACCCGCCGGAACCGCGCCGCGTCGCCGCCCGGACGGTCTGGATGCGCCTGCATGGCCGCCGCCCGGAACGCCCGCTTGGCCGCTGCGGCCGAGGCTCCGGCCGGCAGGCCGAGAATGGCGCGGGCTTCGGCGAGGGTAAGCTTGGAGTCGGCGGGCATGACCGGCAGCCTCGCCCCGGGATCGTCAAGAGGTGGTTAAAGGAGCGCGGGCCCCGTGTGCGGCCGAGGCTGAATCGAAGACCGGCTTCCGCTATAGCGGCCCCATGACGCGCAAGCCGCCCATCCCGGCATCGCCCAGCGAAGACGATTACGTCCGCCAGGTGATCGAAGCCGAACCTCCGCCGCTGCTGCCGGAGGGCGATCCCATCGCCCTCTTCGAGACCTGGCTAGGCGCGGCGACCAAGCGCGAGATCAACGATCCCAACGCCATGACGCTGGCCACCGTCGACGCCGCCGGGCGGCCCGACGCGCGCATGGTGCTCCTGAAGGACGTCGATCAACGCGGCTTCACCTTCTACACCAACACCCGGAGCGCCAAGGGCGAGGAGCTGGCCGCCTGCCCTTCGGCCGCCCTGGTCTTCCACTGGAAGTCGCTTCGGCGCCAGGTGCGGGTGCGCGGCCCGGTCGAGCCGGTGAGCGAAGAGGAGGCCGACGCCTATTTCGCGACTCGCGCGCGACCCGCCCAGATCGGGGCCTGGGCCTCGGACCAGTCTCGCGAGCTGGAAGGACGCCTGGCGCTCGAGGCCAAGGTGGCCGAGGTCGGCCTGCGTTTCGGCCTCGGTCGGGTTCCCCGCCCGCCCCACTGGTCGGGCTATCGGGTGGTCCCGGAGGTGATCGAGTTCTGGCGCGACCGGCCCTTCCGTCTGCACGAGCGGCTGGTGTTCCACCGGGCCAACGAGACCTGGACCACCAGGCGGCTCTATCCTTGACCCCTCAGGAGGCGGTGTTCGCCTGGCTGCGGGGCCAGGCCGAACGCGAGATCGAGACCTCGTGCGCTCGCGTGTTCCTGATGAGAGACCGCGCGCTGAAGCTCAAGAAGCCGGTGGATTTCGGCTTCCTCGACTTCACCACCCTGAGGAAGCGCCGCTGGGCGCTCGAGCGCGAGCTGCGGTTCAACCGGGCCACGGCGCCCGACATCTATCGCGCCCTGATCCCGATCCGGCGCAGGCAGGACGGCGCGCTCGCCCTCGGCGGCGATGGCGAGATCCTCGACTACGCCCTGGAGATGCGGCGGTTCGACCCGGACGCCGTGCTCGCCGAACATCCCGAGCGGGTCGACGGCGCGCTGGCCGAGTCGCTCGGGCGGACCGTGGCCCGGTTCCACGCCGCGGCGGTGGTGAAGCCCGACGGCGGCGGCGTGAAGGCGCTGGGCTACACGATCGGCGTCAACGCCGAGCAGCTGCGCGATTTCGCGGGGCTCTTGGGCGCGGCTGCGGTCGAGCGGCTCCTCGAAGCGACCGATGCGGCGTTCGCGGCGGCAGGGCCGCTTCTGGAGCGCCGGCGCGCCGAAGGCTTCGCCCGGCGCTGCCACGGCGACCTGCATCTCGGCAACCTGCTCCTGGAAGACGGGGTTCCGAAGCTCTTCGACTGCATCGAGTTTAACGATCGCCTGTCGGAGATCGACGTCTTCTATGACCTCGCCTTCCTGGTCATGGACCTTTGCTTCCGGGGCGCCGCGCCGGCCGCCAACCGGCTGCTGAACGCCTACCTGGACGAGGCGGCGCGGAGTTTCCCCGAAAGCCTTTGGGAGGGCCTCGCCGCCCTGCCGCTGATGCTGTCGGCGAGGGCCGCGGTCCGCGTCCACGTCGCCGCCCACCAGGGCGAGACCGCGGCGGCGAAGGCGTACCTGGCCGCTGCGACCCGCCATCTCAGCCCGCCGCCCCCCCGGCTCGCCGCCGTGGGCGGCCTCTCGGGCGCCGGCAAGACCACCTTCGCGCGGCTGATCGCGCCCAGGTTCGGCGCCGCGCCGGGGGCGGCGATCCTGAGATCGGACGAGATCCGCAAGCGCCTGGCCGGCTTCGGTCCGCTCGAGCGCCTGCCTGCCGAGGCCTACACGGCCGCGGCCAGCGAAACAGTCTACCGGGAAATGCTGCGGCTCGCCGGACGGGCGCTGGACGCCGGCCGAGCCGTGGTCCTCGACGCCGTCTTCCTCGAGGGCGCCGAGCGCCAGGCCGCCGCCGCCATGGCCGCCGAACGCGGCGTCGCCTTCGAGGGCTTCTGGCTTCAGGGCCCGAAAGCGCTCCTGGCCGGGCGGCTCGCCGCGCGCGCCGGCGACGCCTCCGACGCCGATGCGCAGGTGCTGGAGGCGCAGCTGGCCCGCGATCCGGGCGTCATCGACTGGGTCGTAGTCGGCAGCGCCGATCTGGAGGCGACCGCCAGAAAGGTGGGCGGCGCCCGCGACAGTTGACGCAGGCTTTCCGCCCGCTCCATGTTCGCGCCAATACCTTGGGGAGGACGCTGATGCTCGGCCTGATGCAGGATTGGCCGCTGACCGTGGACAAGATCCTGGACCACGCCGCCGAGTGGCATGGCGGGCGCGAAATCGTCAGCCGGTCCCTCGAAGGGCCGATCGTCCGCACCACCTACGGCGCCATGCACGATCGCGCCAAGCGGATCTCCAACGCGCTGAAGGCCATGGGCGTGAAGCTGGGCGACCGGGTCGCCACCCTGGCCTGGAACTCCGGCCGGCACATGGAGGCCTGGTACGGCATCATGGGGATCGGCGCGGTCTGCCACACCCTCAATCCGAGGCTGTTCGCCGATCAGCTCTGCTACATCATCAACCACGCGGAGGATAAGGTCCTCTTCACCGACCTCACCTTTCTGCCCACGCTGGTCGAGCGGCGCGCCCAGATGCCGAGCGTCGAGCAGGTGGTCGTGATGACCGACCGCGATCACATGGGCGCCGCGGCGGCCCTGCCGGGGGCGCTGTGCTTCGAGACGCTGGTGGAGGAGCATTCGCCCGACTGCGTCTGGGGCGGGTTCGACGAGCACACCGCGGCCGGCATCTGCTACACCTCGGGCACTACGGGGAACCCGAAGGGCGTGGTCTACTCGCACCGCAGCAACTTCCTGCACACCCTGGTCACCCTGCAGCGCGACGTGATGGGCCTCTCGCTGCACGACGTCGCCCTGATGGTGGCGCCGATGTTCCACGCCAACGCCTGGGGCCTCGCCTTTTCCTGCCCGGCGGTAGGCTGCAAGTTGGTGATGCCAGGCCAACGGCTCGACGGCGCCGCGGTGCTGGAACTGATCGAGACCGAGGGGGTCACCTTCGCCGGAGCCGTGCCCACCGTCTGGCAGATGCTGCTGCAGGAGGTGCGAGCGCGCAAGGCCAGCTTCTCCACCCTGAAGCGGGTGCTGATCGGCGGCTCGGCGGTGCCCGAAGCGCTGATGCGCGCCTTCCACGACGACTACGGCGTCGAGGTGATCCACGCCTGGGGGATGACCGAGACCTCGCCGATGGGCACCCTTGGGGTCCTCACGCCCGAGATCGCCGCCCTCCCCTACGAGGAGCAGCTGCCGTACCGCCTGAAGCAGGGGCGCACGCCCATGGGCGTCGAGCTGAAGCTCGTCGACGACAGCGGCCGGCGCCTGCCCCACGACGGGGAGACGATGGGACGCCTGAAGGTGAAAGGGGGGTTCGTTGCAGCCCGCTACTTCAAGGCGGAGGGCGGCGACATCCTCGACGCAGACGGTTTCTTCGACACCGGCGACATGGCCACCATCGATGCGGCCGGCTTCATGCAGATCACCGATCGGGTCAAGGACGTGATCAAATCGGGCGGCGAGTGGATCAGCTCGATCGAGATCGAGAACCTCGCCGTCGCCCATCCAAAGGCCATGCTGGCCGCGGTCATCGGGGTGGCGCATCCGAAGTGGGACGAGCGCCCGCTGCTGCTGGTGAAGCTGAGGGAAGGGGAGTCCGCCACCCGCGCGGAGTTCCTGGAGTTCCTCGAGGGCAAGATCGCCCGCTGGTGGATGCCTGACGACGTGGTGTTCGTGGACGAGATCCCACTGGGCGCCACCGGCAAGATCGACAAGAAGCTGCTGCGGCATCGCATGGAAGGTTATGTGCTTCCAACCGCGCAGGCCGACGGCGTCAAGTGAACTTCGGACGCATCTCGTCGCGCTTCCTAATCAACGCTCAATTCGGAACCACGTTATCTTGGAAACGTTGGTTGGCGGTGTGAACGCCAATAGCGCTCTGATCTTATTTCCAGCCTCGCTTGGGGGATCAGACGCTTCAAGGAGCGAGCAATCATGCCTACCAATATTTCCCCGACGTTCTTGCGCGGCTCGTTAGCGGCCGCGCTGGCGGCGCTCGGCCTCGCCTGCGCGGGTCCGCTGCACGCCCAGCCGTATGACGACTACGGCTACAATGGCTATGACGACGCCAGCGCCGTGGGCGGCGTCGTGGTGACTGCGCCCTATCGCCATCAGCGCAGTTCCACCACCGGCGCCCCGATCGAGACCGTCTCGATGTCGCGCGTGGTCGACGTCAGCGATCTCGACCTGAACACCCACTGGGGCTGGCGTGTGATGCGTCAACGCGTGGCGAGCGCGGCCCGGGACCAATGCGACCAGCTCGAGACCCTTTATCCGGTCGCCGCCCAGGACAACCCGCCTTGCGTGCGCCGCGCCGTGCATGAAGCGCTGGCCAGCGTGCGCGAGAACCTCGCCGAGCGGTGAGATCCGGCGCTCCGGCTCAGGCGGGCCGGTAGTCGTTCCCCAGGCCGGGCGCTCCCTCGGTGGCGACCCGGCCTGAGCGCACCAGTTCGATGACGTGCGCCAGCACCGAGTGCGCACCGGCCGCGTGCAGCCTTGGATCCACCCCGGCGTACATGTGCGGGACCATCTCGCCGATCCGCCGATCGCCGGCGGCGAGCCGCTGCAGGATCTGCTGCTCGCGATCCAGTCGGTGGGCCTTGTAGGCGTCCAGGAAGGGACCGACCTCGGTGACCGGCGGGCCGTGGGTCGGCCAGAGCGTGGCGAAGTCCCGCGCGCGGATCAGGTCGAGGCTGGCGAGATAGTCGCCCATGTTCCCGTCTGGCGGCGTCACGACCGTCGTCGACCAGCCCATGATGTGATCGCCGGTAAAGCAGGCGTTCTCCTCGGCCAGCCCATAACAGATGTGGTTGGAGGTGTGGCCGGGCGTAGGAATGGCTTCGAGAGTCCAGCCGTGCCCCGGAATGACCGCGCCGGCGCAGACCGACACGTCCGGGAGGAACCGGTCGTAGCCTGCCTCCAGCTTCACATCTCCCTCCGGCCCTTCCGGCGGCGTCTCGGAGACCGCGCAGCCGTAGACCACGGCGCCGGTGGCCGCGGCGAGCGGCTTGGCCAGCGGCGAATGGTCCAGGTGGTGGTGAGTGACCAGGATGTGGCTCACCCGCTCGTGCGCCACCGCATCGAGGATCGCCTGCAGGTGCGCGGCGAGGTCCGGCCCCGGGTCGATCACCGCCACCCCCTCGCCGCGGCCGACGATGTAGGTGCCGGTGCCGGTGAAGGTGAAGGGGCCGGGGTTCCTGGCGATAATCCGCCGGACGAGCGGCGAGACCTGCTGGACGGCCCCGTACTCGAACTCGATGGCCTTGACGAACGGGATCACCGGCTCAGGTCCCTTCTCTGGGCTCAGCTTGGCGGCAGCAGAGGCTCGAGGTCGTAGCCGGCCGCCTTGGCGAGGCGGATGAGCTCGTGACGCGGCGTCCTGCGCGCTCCGTGCTCGCCGAGCGCCCAGGCGGCGATCGAGCGGGTGCCCGAGCGGCAGAACGCCAGCACCGGCCCCTTGGCGGCGGCGACCGCCTTGGCCTGGGCGTCCGCCTGCTCTGGGGTCGGCCGACCCACCACCGGGATCGCCAGGTACTCCGCGCCGGCGTCCTTGGCGGCCGCCTCGATCTCGCGCCCGGCGGGCTGGCCCGGGGCCTCGCCGTCGGGGCGATTGTTGATGATCAGGACGAAGCCCTGGGCGACCGCCGCCCGGGCCTCCTCGGGGGTGATCTGCGGGCTGACCGAAAGATGCTCGGTGACCTTGCGAAACTGGCTCATGCGGCTCTCCGGCGTGCCTTTTGCCCTCATCATCGGTGGCGGATCGAAGTTTCACAAGCGATCGCCGCCGAGAAGGAAGAAGCTCCGAAGTCCCGCGACCCTGCTACGGTACGATCTCGGCGCGTCTCGCAACCTGGGGAGCGTCGTCCTGGGCCGAGAGGAGCCGAAGCGGATGTCCATGTTCGACCTGAGCGGAAAGGTCGCGCTCGTCACCGGCGCGACCAAGGGGATCGGCCTCGGAATCGCCCACGGCCTGGCCGCCCAGGGCGCGAGGGTGATCGTGGCCAGTCGCGACGGCGGCGCCTGCGATGCGACAGCCGCCGATCTCAGCCGCGAGCACGGCGGGGGCGGCAAGATCGCCCAGGGCCTGGTCTTCGACCTCGACGACCTGGCGGCGGTGGAGCCCTTCGCGGCCGCGGCGACGAAGGTGTTCGGCGGCGTGGACATCCTCGTCTGCAACGCCGCCGTCCTGTGGCGGGTGGGGCCATCGGCGGAGACCCCGCCCGAGCTTTTCGAGCGCACCCTCACCAGCAACATCCACAACAACTTCCGCCTCTGTCAGGCCGTGCGCCCCTCGATGGCGGCCCGGGGCGGCGGCGCCATCGTCCTGATCGGCTCGGGGGCCGGCCACACGGCCTCGCCGTACGTGATGGCCTACGCCGTGGCCAAGGCCGGACTCGCCCACATGGCGCTGTGCCTGGCCGACGAGATGGCGCCCGAGCGCATCCGGGTGAACTGCGTCTCGCCAGGCCTCGTGCGCACGCCGGCGACCGCCGAGACCCTCGGCGAGGCCGGGCTGGACGCCAGAGCGCCGCAGACCCCTCTGGGCCGCGTGGGCGCGCCCTCGGACGTCGCCGGCGCGGTGGTCTATCTGTCATCGGAGGCCGGCGCCCACATGACCGGCCAGACCCTTATCGTCGACGGGGGCCTCAGCCGCCTCAACCCGCCCGCCACACGGTCACGGGGCTAGCCTGCGGGCGGCGACGGGCTTGGCTGGGGAACTAGGACTCGAACCTAGAATAACGGTACCAAAAACCGCTGTGTTACCATTACACCATTCCCCAGCAGCCGCGGCTGGCCGCCCCGGCGCGGGCGCGGGAGATAACCCAGGAGACCGCGTCGCGCAACGCCGCTGAGCTGCTGTTGCCGCCCCCGGGGGCCTCCTCTATAAGGCCCGCTCCTCGGAGCCGGAGTGTAGCTCAGTCTGGTAGAGCACCGCGTTCGGGACGCGGGGGCCGCAGGTTCGAATCCTGCCACTCCGACCATGATTTACTTGAGAAATCTGGTTCAGGCCCCGAGGACACATCCCAGATTACATCCCGGCTACGTAGTTATCCACAGGCCGCACGGAAGTCGGAAAGTCGGTTTCATATCGTCGTCAAGTAGCAGAGAGCCGGCCAGCGTCTGCGCCGACCGGCTCGATAGTTTGCTATGTCCAGTCGTGGCGCAGCTCCTGCATGGAGCGCCCGTAGGCCTTCCGTTGGTTGCCGCAGCACTCGAAGCTGCACTGTTGGGGCTGCTCCTTGAACCGAGCCATTGCCTTCTTATCGGTCAGGCACGGGCAGTCGAGCTGGCTATAGTGTTGGTTGCGATCCTCTTTCAGCCGGCGCCACATATGGCGGTAGGTCTGATGGCGTCGGAACGCTCTCGTTCGCATGATCCACTCCTCTGATCGCGGGCGCTACCCGCTCGGGTGTGGTCATGGATTGGTCTCCTGTTGCCTGAGGAAGTGCGCCTCAGGACGCTTGCTGCGGGCGGGTCGCTACTTCCGCCTAGTGGTCCGCCTTGTCGCCGTTGCCCTCTTTCTGCCGGCTTAAGAACGGGCTCCAGCACAGTCCCGAAGGACACTCCTACCCGTGGGCGTTCGCCATCGCCGTGACCCACTAACTACTGGCTTGTTGCGTGTCTGCTCCCACGCCGCCGCAGCCAGATTCTCCTAACCATTTCCCGCCGCTTATGTCACGCTTTCCGCCTCGCTCAGCGTCGTTTTCGTCACCGCCGACCTGTAAATTTTGATTGACAGATGCGTTCGGTTTGTCTATTATGATTGACATGTTCGAGGTTCGCGAAACCAAGACCTTCTCCGAGTGGCTGGCGGCCCTCCGCGACGAACGCGCTCAGGCGAACATCGCGCGCCGGGTCCGCCAGTTGGCTCTGGGGAACTTCGGCGACGCCAAGCTGGTTGGCGATGGCGTGAGCGAACTTCGGATCCACTATGGCCCGGGCTACCGGGTCTATTTCGTCCGGACTGGGCGCCAGGTGCTCGTCGTTCTCTGCGGCGGCGACAAGTCCACCCAGGATAGGGACATCAAGGAAGCCAAGCGGCTAGCCCTGAAGGAGATTTGAGATGGCGACTGATACCCGCCCATTCGATCCGGCCCGCTACCTGAACGGCGCCGAAGGCGTGGAGGAATATCTACGCGGGGCCTTTGAAGACGGCGATCCCGTAGAAATCGCCGACGCCCTCGGCGTTGTCGCGCGCTCTCGCGGGATGACTGCGCTCGCCCGAGACACCGGCCTGACCCGCCAGACGCTTTACCAAGCCCTGAGCGACAAAGGCTCGCCTGAGTTTGCGACCGTGCTGAAGGTGGCGCACGCGCTGGGCTTTCGGCTTATGCCAGAGCGGATCAGGGCGTGAGCATAGCGTAACCGGCTTGAATCTGCTATGCTTTCCGCATGGCCTTCTACGTTTTCGACCTCGACGGAACGCTCGCCGACTGCACCCATCGCCTCCATCACCTGGAGCGAAAGGACTGGCGGGCGTTCTTCGCCGCATGTGGCGACGATGCGCCGATCCCACACGTCATCTCGCTCTTTCAGACGCTCAACACGGGCGAAAACCGCGTCGAGGTCTGGTCGGGACGCTCAGACGAAGTGCGCCAAGAGACGATGGAATGGCTGAATCGTCACGGCGTCTTCCCCGACGCGCTCGTGATGCGAACCGCCGGAGACCGCAGGCCGGATGATGAGGTGAAGCGAGAATTCTTGCGCGCCGGTGGAGCGCCAGATTTGATCTTCGACGACAGAGCCCGCGTGGTGGCCATGTGGCGCGCCGAGGGCATCCCGTGCTTCCAGGTGGCCGAGGGAGCGTTTTAGATGGCTCAGATACTGCGTATCGAGGTTTTCCGCCGACAATACGACGACTTCGACCTGAGCTATGAGGAATTTATTGCATGGCTAAAAGAGAATTACGAAAGCGTCGACCCTGAGAACCGTCCAGACGTCCGCATTCAATACGAGTTCGACCGCGGGTATGATTGCGACAGCATGGCGTCATTTACCATGTACTATGACCGGTTCGAGACGCCTGACGATGTCGCGGCGAGGGAAGCTGAATATCTCGCCGCTCTCCAGCGCTGCGAGCAATATGAGCGCGAGCAATATGAACGTCTCAAGGCGAAGTTCGGTTAGCGCTCGTAGCTCAGCGGATAGAGCATCGGTTTCCGGAATCGAGGGTCGCAGGTTCGATTCCTGCCGAGCGCGCCAAAAAGCAAAAGCCCCCGCCCCTTTCGGAGCGAGGGCCAGTGTCCAACCAGGAGTTCACTGAATGACCGCCGAGCACAAAGTTATACGGCATTCGGTAGCAAATGGGACAAGGCCCGCTGGGCGACGGCCGATCCGAACCCAGCGCCCATCCCTCCCGTTAACCACGAATGTCTGTTGACGAATCGTCCGCGCCAACGCGTGTTCCGC
>Ga0213876_10000542_pt1 | contig 28472 bp, 24 predicted proteins | sample BarmaccomBMRX_R9_FD_160113 | JGI IMG/M metagenome (GOLD analysis project Ga0213876, IMG submission 160113) | Root-associated microbial communities from Barbacenia macrantha in rupestrian grasslands, the National Park of Serra do Cipo, Brazil - RX_R9 | ecosystem: Host-associated > Plants > Roots... | reverse complement strand
CGGCCTGCGCTACCTGCGACGGTTTCTTCTACCGCGGCAGGAAGGTGGCGGTGATCGGCGGCGGCAACACCGCGGTCGAGGAAGCGCTCTACATGACCAACCACAGCCATGACGTCACCCTGATCCACCGCCGCGACAGCCTGCGCGCCGAGAAGATCCTCCAGGAGCGGCTCTTCGCCCACCCCAATATCAAGGTGCTCTGGAACAAGGTCGTCGACCGCTTCGTCGCCGGCGGCGAGCCGGAGGGGCTGGTGGGACTCGATCTCAAGGACACGAAGACGGGCGAGGTCAGCCGCATCGACGTCGAGGGCGGCTTCGTCGCGATCGGCCATTCGCCGGCGACCGAGCTGTTCCAGGGCAAGCTGAAGCTCGACGCCGACGGCTATATCGAGGTCGAGACCGGCACGACCCGCACCAGCGTCGCGGGCGTCTTCGCCTGCGGCGACGTCATGGACAAGGTCTACCGGCAGGCCGTCACCGCCGCCGGCACCGGCTGCATGGCCGCGCTCGACGCGGAGAAATTCCTGGCCGAAGCGGAATTCGAAGCCTCGGCGGCAGCATAGCCCCTCTCCCCGGGGGGAGAGGGGTTGAGGTGAGGGGGGCCCGCCCTCCGAAACCGGACTCGGGCGCCGAACCCCCTCTCCCGACCTCTCCCCGCGGGGGAGAGGAGTGCTTAGCCTACCCCCCAAGCTCTCCCAGCACCCCCAGCACCGCCGCCTCCAGCGCTGCCGCGTCGCCCGGCTGCGCGAAGGTGTGGGAGTCGGTCGCGACGCTCTGGCGTCGTCCCGCCAGCCCGCGCCAGTGCGGCTTGCCGAGCTCGGCGGCTGCCGCGATCGCGGTGGTGTCACCCTCGGCGAGGATCCAGTCCGCCGCCAGATCCGAGGCGCGCAGAGCGGCGGCGAGCTCGGTCGAGAGGTCGCCGGTGACGCGCTTGCTCGCTTTCGCAAGACTTGCGAGCAGCTTGGTGTAAGAGACTGATCCCGAAAGCAGCTTCTTCCAGCTCGCAAGGCTGGTCAGCCGCGCGCGATAGTGGGTGCGCAGCGCCGCGGGGGCGGGGTCGTCGGCGCCCGCTTCGACCAGCCACGGATTGACCAGGATGAGCGCGTCCAGCCCCGCCGCCGCGGCGTGCAGGCACAGGGCCCCGGCGCCGTCGCACAGGCCGAGCCCGACGGTCCGCCGCACCCCCGGTGCTTCCGCCCGGAACGCGGCGGCGGCGGCGGCGAGGTCGGGGCCGCTGCCGCGCCAGCCGGGATCCTCGCCTTCGCTGTCGCCGACGCCGCGGCGGTCGAAGCGGAATACGGGAAATCCCGCCGTCGCCGCCGCCCCGGCCAGCCGCTCGAACATGCGGTGCGAGCCGATCCGCGTCTGGGTGCCGCCGACGGCGATCAGCAATCCCGTCGCGCCGGGCGCGACATCCAGCGATGCGCCGAGCGTCGCCCCCTCGCAGGCGAAGGTCAGGAGGCGGCGCATGGGCCCAGCCAGGCTGCGATGTCGCCGGCCATCGCCGCCGCGAGGGCAGGGGAGCCGGCCGGCTCCGACCGCCGCCAAAGGGGCGACGCCTCGAACCGGACGTCCGCCGGTGCCGGATCGCTGACGAGCCGGGCGGTCCGGGCCGCTCCCGCCTCCGCTTCCGCGGCCCGCAAGGCGTCGAGGAGTCCCGCGGAGGGCGCATAGCCGCTGGCGCCGGTGAGGCCGGTCCGTTCGAGGTCCCGCACGAGGGCCGCCCCCGTCGCGGGGCTCAGCCGCCAGCGTCGCGCGATGACGCCGTCGAGGAGCGCACCGCCCCTGAGGCTGACCGCCGCCACCGCGCCCGCCGACGCCGCCGTGACGGCATCGCGCCAATGCCGCCATTCCACCGCGTCCAGGGGGATTTCGCTCTCGCCGGTGCCCGGCAGGTCCGGCAGCACGCAGCGCCAGCCCCCGGCGGCGAGCGCGCGCATCGTCTGGAGGAGCAGCGCGCGCGTGCGGTTGAGCTCCTCGAACAGCGGCGGGAGGAAGAGCAGGGTGGGCGCTGCATCGGAGCCGAGGACCGTCAGCCACAGCTCGCAGCCGTCGCGGGACAGGCGGTCGTAGCGAAGACCGCCGCCGCTCACCTGAGCGCCTTGGCCCGCACGAAGGCGAGGAGGCTGCCGAAGCTTTCGAGCAGATCGGCGTCGACCTCATGATCTTCGATGAGGATACCGAGCCGCTCCTCGAGCTCGGTGAGCAGGCCGGCGACGGCCATGGAATCGAACTCCGGCAGGGCGCCGAACAAAGCGGTGCCGCCGTCGAACGCGGCGACCCGCGCCGGATCGAGGCCGAGCACGTCGGCCAGCACGGCACGCAGCGTCGCCTCGACTTCGCGTTCGTCCGGAAATTGCGCCGCCATCAAGGTCCCCTGTCCGCCGCGCCGCCTAACCGCTTCGCCCACGGCGGACAAGCGCCGACGCCCAGGCGCGGGCCGCGCCGGCGAGGCCGGTGACGCTGCGCCGATCGAAGGCCTCGACCCGCCACAAGGTCTCGCGGCGGTCCATCCAGTCGGCCTTGTAGGGCTCGTCGCCGGTGCCGTAGTCGATCGTCGTCACCCGGTCTTCGTCGATCGCCGCGCGGAACATCGCCTCGCTGAGGATCGTGCCCGGGGAAAGCGACTTCGCGTCCTCGCGATAGGAAAGCTTGTGGATCCAGGCGGTGCCGTTCTCGACGGTCCAGAGCTGCGCGGCGACGGGCGCGCCGTCCTTGCGGGCGATGCCGAGCCGCAGCGCCCCCGCCGCGCCTTCCTGCTCGGCCAGCGCCCGCAGGAAGGCGAAGGAGCCTTCCTCCGGCTTCCAGCTGGCGCGGTAGACCGCTTCGTAGGCGGCCCAGGCCTCGGCATCGAAGCGGCTGTGAATCGCGGTCTCCAGGCCCGACGTGCGGCCCTTGCGCGCCGCGGTGCTCCTGAGCCGCGACGGCCGCGCGGCCCAATAGTCGGCGAAGCTCCTGCCCCCGACGTCGGCGCGCCAGGAGCCGGTGGCGGCGGAGACGCGAACGATCCACCCGGCGCGACGCAACGCGGCGGCGAGCGGCTGGGGTTCGCTGACTGGAGAAATCTCTATCTTTGCCAGTCCTTTGCGAAGCGAGTTTGCGATCTCATCTGCGCCCTCTTTGCCCCCGATGAGGCCGACCCGCAGGCTGTACCAGGCGCTGTAGGCGCGGGCGCGGCGGTCCTCGACGGCGAGGAACAGCCACGTCTCACCCGCGCGCGCCGCGAGCATCCGGCCGGGCGGCGGGCAATGCTCGGCGATGAGGCGGAACCAGGACAGGCGGTCGAACAGGCGCGGCTGCCGTTCGCGGTCGAGCGCGCCGGCGGCCGCGGCCGCCACGGCGTCCCATGTTTCGAACCATTCCACCCCGCCTGCCAACGCGCTATCCCTTGCCGCCGTCGCGCCGGCAGGTGTGGCGCAGCCAGGAGCCACGGTGCAAGCCCCCGATCCGACCCCGCGACCGCTCGACCATCTGACGCTCGGCGGCCGCGCGGACGCGCCGGCGCTCGTCACGCGCGAGGGGATTCTCGATTATGTCGGGCTCGAGCGCACCGTCGGCAGCCTCGCGGCGGCGCTGAACGGGAAGGGCCTCCGACCCGGCGCGCGCGTGGCCAGCTGGCTCCCCAAGAACCGCATGACGGCGATCCTGCCGCTCGCCTGCGCGCGCGCCGGGCTGGTCCACGTCCCGGTCAACCCGCTGCTCAAGCGCGGCCAGGTCGCCCACATCCTCGCCGACAGCGGCGCGTCGCTGCTCGTCACCGGCGAGGCGCGGCTGGCGACGCTCGAGGCGGGCGACTGCGGCTGCGACGCCATCGTCGAGGAGGAGGGGGCGGCGATGCTCGCGAGCGACGAGCGCCTCGGCCCCTCGGGCGCCGATCCGGACAGCCTCGCCGCGCTTCTCTACACGTCCGGCTCGACGGGCCGGCCCAAAGGGGTGATGCTGAGCCACGCCAACCTCTGGCTCGGCGCCGTGGCCGTCGCCCACTACCTGCGCCTGGTGCCGACCGACCGGGTGCTCGGCGTGCTGCCGCTGAGCTTCGACTACGGCCAGAACCAGCTCCTTTCCGCCTGGGCGGCGGGGGCTTGCGTCGTGCCGATCGACTATCTCGCCGCGCGCGACGTCACCCGCGCCGTCGAGGCGCACGGCATCACCACGCTGGCCGGCGTGCCGCCCTTGTGGGTGCAGCTCATCGAGGCGGCCTGGCCCGGCAGGGCGGCCTATGGCCTCAGGCGTCTCACCAATTCGGGCGGTCGGCTGCCGGTGTCGGTCGTGCGGCGGATGCGCGAGCTGTTCCCGGCGGCCGAGATCTTCCTGATGTACGGGCTCACCGAAGCCTTCCGGTCGACCTCGCTCGATCCGGCGCTGCTCGATGCGCGCCCCGACTCGATCGGCACCGCCATCCCATTCGCTGACGTCATGGCGGCACGGCCCGACGGCAGCCTCTGCGCGGCGGGCGAGGAAGGCGAGCTCGTCCATGCCGGTCCACTGGTCGCGAAAGGCTATTGGAACGATCCCGCGCGCACCGCGGCCCGCTTCCGCCCGGCGCCTCCGGACTCGTCCTATCCGGGGACGGCGGTCTGGTCGGGCGACCGGGTGCGGCGCGACGCGGACGGCCTCTTCACTTTCCTCGGCCGCGACGACGCGATGATCAAGACCAGCGGCAACCGGGTCAGCCCGACCGAGATCGAGGAAGCGGCGGTGGCGAGCGGCGTCGTCGCCGAGGCCGTAGCGCTCGGCTATCCCGACGACCGGCTCGGCGAAGCGATCGCCCTGATCGTCCGGGGCGAGGGGCCGGACGAGGCGCTGCGGGCCTATCTGAAGCGCCAGTTACCCAATTTTATGCAGCCCGCCGCTATCGTGTGGCGCGACGCGCTGCCGAGGAGCCCGAACGGCAAACTCGACCGCGAGGCGCTCAAGAGGGAGCTGATGGGGTGACGAAGCCGATGGGACCGATACCGGCGCGGTACGCCGCCGGAAAGGACGGCACGCTGCATGTCGCCGGCCGCTCCGTCGCCGCGCTCGTCGCCGAGGCGGGCGGGACGCCGCTGTTCGTCTACGACCTCGCCGCAGTCGCGGCGCAGATCCGGCGCTTCCGCAGCGCCTTCCCCGGTGTTCAGCTACATTATGCAATAAAAGCAAATAGTTATGCGAATTTGCTTAGCTTCATTGAAAGCAAGGTCGACGGTCTCGACATCGCTTCGGCGGGCGAGATGGAGGCGGCGCTCGCGGTTGCGGCGGCCGATCGCATCTCTTTCGCAGGGCCGGGGAAGACGGATGCCGAGCTGGAGGCGGCGGTGCGCGCCGGTGTGACCCTCAACATCGAATCGGAAGCGGAGGCGGAGCGCGCGCTCGCGGCGGCGGGGCGGCTTGGCGTCACGCCCCGCCTGGCCGTCCGCGTCAACCCGGACTTCGAGCTGCGCGGCTCCGGCATGCGGATGGGTGGCGGCGCCCGGCCATTCGGAGTCGACGCCGAGCACGTCCCGGCGCTGGTCCGCCGCCTGCGCGGCGGCGGCGCCGACTGGCGCGGCTTCCACATCTTCGCCGGGTCGCAGGCGCTGTCGGCCGACGCGCTGATCGAGGCGCAACGGGCGACGGTCGCCCTGGCGGCCGAGCTCGCCAAGGCCGCCGGCGCGCCGCCGCGGCTCGTCAATCTCGGCGGCGGCTTCGGCATCCCCTATTTTCACGGCGAGCAGCCGCTCGACGTGGAGGCGGTCGGCGCGGCGCTCGGCAAGATCCTCGCGGCGCGCCCGGCCATCCTCGCGGACAGCGTCTTCGCGATCGAGCTCGGCCGCTGGCTGGTCGGGGAAGCGGGGGTGTACGTCACCCGGATCGTCGACCGGAAGGTGAGCCGCGGCAAGGTCTTCCTGGTCACCGATGGCGGCATGCATCACCAGCTCGCGGCGTCCGGCAATTTCGGCCAGGTCGTGCGCCGCAACTATCCGGTCGCGGTCGCCAGCCGCTTCGCCGCCGGGCCGGACGAGAGGGTGAGCGTCGTCGGATGCCTGTGCACGCCGCTCGACCGGCTCGCCGACGACGTTCTCATGCCCCGCGCCGAGGCCGGCGACCTGGTGGCGGTCTTCCTCGCCGGCGCCTACGGCCTCTCGGCGAGCCCGCAGGCATTCCTCGGCCACCCCCCCGCGCGGGAGATCGCCGTCGGCGGTTAACCTCTCGGCGAGGCCCAGTCCCGCTGCGGGACGCGGCGCCGAGGGGCGTTGTTCCTAACGGTAATTTTACCTCTTGAGGGCAAGAGCAAACCCAAAGCTGCGCCGGCATCTCGCCGCGCGGCGACGGTTCGAGCCTGAAGAGGACATCATGCGCGCACTGAAGCAGACCCGGATCACCCTCCTTTTGGGAGCGGGCGCGGCGGCCCTCGCCGGCTGCGCCACCGGCGGCTCGGCCGGCAACGTGCTGCCGCCCGCCTCCTTCGTCGGCAGCGACGATTTCAAGGCCGAGAAATACGTCATCGGACCGCTCGACCAGCTGTCGATCTTCGTCTGGCGCAATCCGGAGCTGGGCGCGAAGGTTCAGGTCCGCCCCGACGGCATGATCACGACGCCGCTGATCACCGACCTCGCCGCGGCCGGCAAGACGCCCGCGCAGCTCGCCGACGACATCCGCCTCGCGCTCACCAAATATGTCGAGGACCCGCGCGTCTCGGTGATGGTCGACAGCTTCCAGGGGACCTACGGCCAGCAGATCCGCGTCGTCGGCGCGACCGAGAAGCCCGCCTCGATCCCCTACCGCGCCAACATGACCCTGCTGGACGCGATGATCCAGGTCGGCGGACTCAGCCAATATGCCGCCGGCAACCGCGCGCGCCTCATCCGCCACGACCGCGCGACCGGCGAGCAGAAGGAATATGACCTCAAGATCGCCCGCCTCCTCAAGCGCGGCGACACCAGCGCCAACGTCCGGCTCGAGCCGGGCGATGTCATCATCATCCCCGAAAGCATGTTCTGACGGCCGGCGGCCGCGACGCACAGCCTCTCCAGCAGGACACCAGCCGACCCATGGACGGACTTTACGAACAGGCCCGGATCGCGCTCCACCAGGTGTGGCGCCGGCGCTGGCTCGCGCTCGGCGTGGCCTGGGGCCTGTGCCTCGCCGGCTGGCTCGCCGTCGCCCTCATCCCGAGCAAATACGAAAGCACCGCCAAGGTCTTCGTCCAGCTCCAGTCGGTGCTGCCCAACCAGATCGGCATCAGCGCCCAGGAGCGCGCCAGCGACCTGACCCGCCTCCGCCAGACCATCGTCTCCACCGCCAACCTGGAGAAGGTCGTCAAGCGCACCGAGCTCGCCCAGCGCGTCTCGAGCGACCGCGACATGGCCGCCGAGGTCGAGGCCCTGCGCCAGGCGATCGAGGTCACCGCCCAGCAAGACAATCTCTTCCAGATCAGCGCGACCGCGAACGTGCGCGGCTTCTCCAATGCCCAGAATGCCCGCCTCGCCCGCGACGTCGTCAGGAACCTCCTCGACCTGTTCGTCGCCCCGGCCGGTGGCGGCCGCGACGAATCGACCCAGGGGATCGCCTTCCTCGACGAGGAGCTGAAGCGCCGCGAAGGCCAGCTCCAGGAGGCCGAGCAGAAGCGCGTCCAGTTCGAGCAGCGCTATCTCGGCCTGCTGCCGGGCGAAGGCTCGGTCGAATCGCGCCTCGCCGCGTCGCGCGCCGAGCTCGGCAACGTCGAGGGCCAGCTGGTCCAGGCGCAGAGCTCGCTCGCGGCGCTGCGCAGTCAATTGGGCTCGACCCCGCCGACCCTGCCGGGCATCGGCGGCACCACCGGCGGCCCGGTCACCGCCCAGATCGAGGCGCTGCAGGCGCAGCTCGCCCAGGCGGCGGCGCGCGGCTGGACCGAATCCCATCCCGACGTCATCGCCCTCCACGCCCAGATCGCCCGCCTGCGGCCGCTCGCCGCGCGCGAGAGCCCGAATGCCGGCGGCATCTCCAACCCGTCCTACGTGTCGCTGAAGACGACCATCGCCGAGAAGGAAGGGCAGGTGCAGGCCGCCAGCGCCCGCCGCGCCCAGCTCCAGGCCGACATGGCCCAGCTCGCCTCCAGGCAGGCCTCGGAGCCCGGAGTCGCCGCCCAGCAGGCCCAGCTCAACCGCGACTACGACGTCCTGAAGCGCCAGTACGACAAGCTCGTCGAGGACCGCGAGCAGCTGCGCCTCAGGAACGACGTCCAGAACAAGACCGCTTCGATGACCTTCCGGGTCATCGACCCGCCGAGCCTGCCGACCATCCCGATCTCGCCCAAGCGGCCCTTGCTCCTCACCCTGGTGCTGGTCGCGGCGCTCGGCGCGGGGATCGGCGCGGCCTTCGTCAAGGGCCAGCTCCAGGCGACCTTCCCGACCCAGGGCCGCCTCGCCGCCGCCACCGGCCTGCCCGTCCTCGGCACCGTCACTGAGGTCTGGACCGACGCGAAGCGGCGCCTCGCCCGCCAGCGCCTCGTCTGGCTGCTCGGCGGCGCCGGCGCATTGGGCGGCGCCTATGCGGTGCTGATGGCGGTCGAATTCTGGCAACGCAGCACGGTCGCCTGAGGGGTATATGAACCAGCACAGCCCCTTGAAGCACAGCGGCTCCCTCCTCGAGCGCGCGGCGGAGCTCTACGGCTTCTCGCCCCAGGCTGAGCCTGCACCCGTGCAGGCTGAGCCTGCACCCGTCTTTTCGCCCGCACCGACGTCCCCGTCCGTGGTCGCAGCGCCTGAGCCTGCACCGATCGTCGCCAAGCCGGCGCCCCGCCGCGCGCCGCCACCGCCCCAGACGGGCCCGGTCCACCCGATCGACCGCCGCCGCCTGCGCCAGGCCGCCCTGATCGAGCCGGAGGCGCCGGTCGGCGCGCTCGCCGAGGAGTTCCGCATCGTCAAGCGCCAGCTGCTCTTGAACGCCCGCGCCATGGCCGGCGTCGACGAGGCGAAGCAGCGCACCATCCTCGTCAGCTCCGCCCAGCCGGGGGAGGGGAAGACCTTCTGCGCCCTCAATCTCGCCCTCTCCATCTCCGGCGAGCCGGACACCGAGGTGCTGCTCGTCGACGGCGACTTCCCCAATCCGCAGGTGCTCGCCACCCTCGGCCTCGACGCCGCGCCGGGCCTCGTCGACGCGATCGCCGACCCGCGCCTCGACCCGGAAAGCCTGGTGCTGCGCACCGACCTTCCCGGCCTGTCGATCCTCCCCGCCGGCCGCCAGGTGCCGAACGTCACCGAGCTGCTCGCCTCCGAGCGCGCCCGCGACATCGCCGCCCGGCTCGCCGAGGCGCGCTCCAACCGCATCATCCTGTTCGACTCGCCGCCCGCCCTCATGGCGTCGCCCGCCACCGTCCTCGCCGGCCTCGCCGGCCAGCTGGTGATGGTGGTGCGCGCCGACCGGACCAGCGAGACCGATCTCCGCGAGGCGCTCGAGCTCCTCACGGCCTGTGAGCGTGTCAGCCTGCTGCTGAACGGTGCCGGCTTCGCCGCCGGCTCGCGCCGCTTCGGCGCCTATTACGGATATGGCCAATGAACCGCGCCGCCTTCACCCCCAGGAGGGGCCTGCTCGCGCTCGCCGCGCTCGCCGCCTCGGGGCTGGTCTTCGCCACGCCCGGCGACAGCCAGACGCACACCAGCGTCCACCCCTATCTCGAGATCGAGCAGGTGCTGACCGCCGACTTCAACGGCGGCGACGTCCTGACCTATACCGGGGTCGGCGGCGGCATCGACGCGACCGTCACGAGCCGCCGCGTCACCGCGACGATCAGCTACAACTACCAGCGCCGCATCGAGGAGACCGGGCGGATCCGCGACCACGACGTCCATACCGGCCTCGCCGCCGCCCATGTCGACGTCGTGCCGAACCTCCTCTCGTTCGACGCCGGCGCGATCGCGACCCGCGGCCACACCGACATCTCGGCGCCCGCCGCTCCCTTGCGCACCAGCGACGACGGCCGCCTCGCCGGCGTCTACAGCGCCTATGCCGGCCCGACCTTGAACTCGCATGTCGGTCCCGTCACGGTCGGCGCGGCCTATCGGCTCGGCTACGTCTACGTGGACGACCATGACGTCACCGGCGGCACGCCGCCGCCCGGCGCCTCGCGCGTCCAGCATTACCGCAGCAGCACCGTGCAGAACGCCACCGCCTCGGTCGGCATGGCGCCCGGCGTGCTCCCCTTCGGGTGGACCGTCGGCGGCGGCTACGTCCGCGAGGACATGAAGCGCTTCGAGTCCAGATATGAAGCCAAGTACGTCCGCGGCGACGTCGTCGTGCCGCTCGGGCCCACCTTCGCCGTCACCGGCGGCATCGGCTACGAGAAGGGCAAGGCGAGCCAGCAGGACATCCTCCGCGACGCCGGCGGCGCGCCCGTCGTCGGCCCGAACGGCGAGCTCTACGCCGATCCGACCAGGCCGCGCCTCCTCTCCTACGACGAGAGCGGCCTCATCTGGGACGCCGGCGTGATCTGGCGCCCCGACCCGCGGACCGAGCTGCAGGCGCGGGTCGGTCATCGTTACGGTGGAATGACTTACACCGGGTCATTCGAACATCGATTCAACGGCAGCTACGTCCTCAGCGCCGCCGTCTACGACGACGTCAGCAGCTTCGGCCGGCTGATGGTCGCCGACCTCTCGAGCGTGCCGGGCGCCTTCCAGGCGCCGCGCGGCCTCGGCGGCATCGGCGGCCTCGGCGGCTGCGTGTTCGGCGACAAGGGCAAGGGCGCCTGCTTCGACGACGCGCTCCAGTCGATGGCCAACTTCAACTTCCGCAACCGCGGCGCGACGCTGCGCTTCACCGGCGAGCGCGGCGTGTGGAGCTTCGGCCTCGGCGCCACCTACGCCAACCGCCGCTATTTCGCGCCGCCGGGCACCGACTTCATCCTCCACGGCGTCACCGACCAGAGCTTCACGATCGACGGGCGGATCGGCCGGCGCTTCACCCGCACGTCGGGCATCGACTTCGACGCCTTCGCCGGCTGGTACGATACCGGCCGCGCCGGCTACGGCTCGGGCGGCAATGCCGGCGCGACCGCGACCTACTATCGCAACGTCTTCGGCGATCACGTCCAGGGCACGCTGCAGGCGGGCGTCTACACCGCGCACGGCCAGGATTACGACCGCACCTACGGCACCATCCTGTTCGGCCTGCGCTACGGCTTCTAAAGGGGCACAGCATGTATACCGACGATTTCGGCCTCACTGCCCAGCCCTTCCAGCTGACGCCGGACGCGCGCTTCTGGTTCGACAGCCGCACCCACAAGAAGGCGATGGCCTATCTCGGCTACGGCCTGGCGCAGGGCGAGGGCTTCATCGTCGTCACCGGCGAAGTCGGCGCCGGCAAGTCGACGCTCGTCCAGCACCTGCTCGCGACGATCGACCGCGAGCGGCTGAACGCGGTCAGCCTGGTCTCCACCCAGGTCGAGGGCGACGACATGCTCCGCCTCGTCGCGCAAGGCCTCGGCGCGCCCGCCGACGGCCCCAAGGCGCGCGTGCTCGACGAGGTCGAACGCCGCCTCGCCGACGAGGCGCGGCGCGGCCGTCGCACCCTGATCGTCGTCGACGAGGCCCAGACGCTCGGCGTCTCGGCGCTCGAAGAGCTGCGGATGCTTTCCAACTTCACCAGCCAAGGCCGTGCCTTGGTTCAGATTTTCCTGCTCGGCCAGCCGGAGTTTCGCGACAAGCTGGCGGAAGGCGGCCTCGAGCAATTGCGCCAGCGCGTCATCGCCACCCACCACCTCGCGCCGATGGAGGGGAACGAGGTCGAGCCCTACGTGGTCCACCGCCTGACGGTCGCCGGCTGGACCGAACGGCCCGGCTTCGCCGCCGACGCTTTCGCCGCTCTCTACCGCCATTCCGGGGGCATTCCGCGCCGCCTCAACCAGCTCGCCGCGCGCCTCCTCCTCCACGCCGGGGTCGAGCGGCTGGAGACGGTCGGCGCGGACGACGTCGAGGCGGTGGTCGCCGATCTCGCCGCCGACACGCCGCAGCGCGCCGAGCCGCGCGTCCACGCCCTCGCCGCCGCCCCGGCGCCGGCCGCGCCGCAGCGCGATTTCGCGATCGAGCGCCGCCTCGCCGCCCTCGAAGCGCGCGCCGACGAGCAGGAGAAGGCCGTCCGCCGCGTCTTGACGTTGCTCGTCGAGTGGGTCGAGAACGGCCAGCAGGCGCCGGGCTACACGAACGCGGCTTGAGGCATGGACACGGCCGGCCTGCAACCGTCATCCCGGCGCAAGCCGGGATCTCCGGTCGGAGGTGCGCCGCGCCCTTCACCCCACGAGATCCCGGCTTCCGCCGGGATGACGAGCGAGGCCTGGCCGGCACAGGGGGAAAGCGGACCGCAATGCTGAACGCGCTTTCCTGCGACGTCGAGGACTGGTTCCAGGTCGGCGCCTTCGAGACCGTCATCGCCAAGAGCGACTGGGACAAGCTCCCGCAGCGCGTCGAACGCAATGCCGACGCCGTGCTGGCGCTGTTCGACGAGGCGGGGGTCAAGGGCACCTTCTTCACCCTCGGCTGGGTGGCGGAGCGCTACCCGGCGCTCATCCGCCGCATCGCGGAAGCGGGCCATGAGGTCGCCAGCCACGGCTGGGACCACGACCGCGTCTTCACCCTCACGCCCGACCGGTTCCGCGCCGACCTGCGTCGCGCCCATGCCGCGATCGCCGCCGCGGCGGGAGCCGAGCCGAAGGGCTATCGCGCCCCGAGCTTCTCGATCGACGCGCGCACGCCCTGGGCGCACCCGATCCTCGCCGAGGAAGGCTATGCCTATTCGTCCAGCGTCGCGCCGCTCGCCCACGACCATTATGGCTGGCCGGACGCCCCGCGCTTCGCCTTTCGGCCGCTCCCGGATGCGCCGCTGATCGAGCTCCCCGTCACTACCGTCGACGTCGCCGGACGCCGCCTCGCCGCGGGAGGGGGAGGCTTCTTCCGCCTGCTCCCCTACGCCTTCTCGAGCTGGGCGATCCGCCGCGTCAACGAGGCCGAGCAGCGCCCCGCCGTCTTCTACTTCCACCCGTGGGAGATCGACCCGGACCAGCCGCGCGTCCGCGGCGCGCCGCTCAGGTCGCGCCTGCGCCATTACAGCCGTCTCTCCGCCATGCGCGGCAAGTTGTTGAGGTTGCTTGGTTCCCACGCATGGGGTCGCACCGACGCTGTGGTCGCTTCGGAAGCGGCACGGCTCCAATGAACGCCTTCATCCCTCTCGCCATGGTCCGCGCCGCCGAGCCGGACGACCGCGCGGCGATCCGGGCGTTTGTCGATGCGCATCCCGACGCCACTCCCTTCCACCTGCCCGAATGGGGCGAGGCGGTCGGGCAGGGCACCGGCCAGCAGAGCCTCACTCTTCTCGCCGAGCGCGGCGGCCGCCTCGTCGGCCTGCTGCCGCTCACCGAGATACGCTCGCCGCTGTTCGGCTCCGCCCTTGTCTCGACCGGCTTCGGCGTCGACGGCGGCGTCCTGGGGGAGGGCGCGGACGCGCTCGCCGAAGCGGCCTGGCTGCTCGCCCAATCCCGCCGCTGCGCCTCGGTCGAGCTGCGCGGAGGGCCGGTCCCCATCGGCTGGGCGCGCAGGGAAGGCCTGTATTTCGGCTTCGGCCGGGACCTGCCGGCGGACGCGGAGGCGATCCTCAAGTCGATCCCCCGCAAGCAGCGCGCCGAGGTCCGTCGCGCTCTCGGCCTGGGCCTCGACGTGGAGGTGGGCCGCGACCTCGACACCCATTACCGCCTTTATGCTGAAAGCGTTCGCAACCTCGGGACCCCGGTCTTCCCGCGCGGTCTCTTCGCGGCGGCGCTGGAGCGGCTCGACGCCGACATCCTGACCGTGCGGCGGGAGGGGAGGGCGCTCGCCTCGGTGCTCAGCCTCTACTTCCGCGGCACCGTCTATCCCTATTGGGGCGGCGGCACCCGCGCCGCGCGCCCGGCGCGGGCCAACGAGCTGATGTATTTCGCCCTGATGCGCCACGCCGCGGGGCGCGGCTGCACGCGCTTCGACTTCGGGCGCTCCAAGGCCGGCACCGGCGCCTTCGCCTACAAGAAGAACTGGGGCTTCGAACCGCGCCCGCTGGTCTACGCCGTGAAGGGCGCCGCGCGCGAGACCAACCCGCTTTCCCCCAAATACCGGCTCCAGGTGGCGCTCTGGAAGAAGCTCCCTCTGTGGGCGGCCAATTGTCTCGGCCCGCCGATCGCGCGGGGGCTCGGATGAGCGGGATCCTGTTCCTCGCCCACCGCATCCCGTTCCCGCCCGACCGCGGGGACAAGATCCGCTCGTGGCATATCCTCCGGCACCTCGCCGGCCTCGGGCGCGTCCACCTCGCCTGCTTCGCCGACGACGCAGCCGACGCCGCCCACCTCCCCGCGCTGCGCCAGGCGCTCGGCGGCCGTCTCGGCGAAGCGCATGTCGAAATCCGCCGCACCCGCAAGGCGCTCGCCGCCGCCCGCGCCCTCCTCACGGCCAAGCCGCTGTCGCTCACACTCTTCGCCAGCCCGATGATCCACCGCTTCGTGCACCGCATGCTTGCCAAGCCGGAAGTTGAATCGGTTTTCACCTTCTCGGGCCAGATGGCGCAGTTCGTCCCCGCGCGGCCGCGCCAGCGCTGGGTCATGGACTTCGTCGACATGGATTCGGCCAAGTTCGAAGCCTATGCCGGGGGCGGCGGGCCGCTGGCCGCCATGTATCGGCGCGAAGCGAAGCGGCTGTTCGCTTTCGAGCGCGGCGTCGCCGCCCGCGCCGACGCCAGCCTGTTCGTCAGCGAGGCGGAGGCGGCGCTGTTCCGCGCGCGCGCGAATCTCCCACTCGCCAACATCCAGGCGCTCTCGAACGGGGTCGACGTCGACTTCTACGACCCCGCCGCGGTTGCCCCGGCCGCCGCGCCGCAACCCCTCATCGTCTTCACCGGCCAGATGGACTACCAACCCAATGTCGACGCCGTGCTCCATTTCGCCGCCGAAACGTTACCGAGGCTGATGCGCGGCACTTTCGCCATCGTCGGCCGCAATCCCCCCGACGCGATCCGCCGCCTTGCCTCGGACCGGGTGATCGTCACCGGCGCCGTCCCCGACGTCCGCCCCTGGCTCGCCGCCGCCGACGTCGTCGTCGCGCCGCTGCGCATCGCCCGCGGCATCCAGAACAAGGTGCTGGAAGCGATGGCCATGGCCCGCCCCGTCGTCGCCACCCAGGCCGCCTTCGAAGGCATCGAGGCCGAACCCGGCCGCGACCTCCTCGTCGCCGACGGCGCGGACGCGCAGGCCGGCGCGATTCAGCGCCTGCTCGATCATCCCGACAAGGCCGCCGCCCTCGGCAACGCCGCCCGCCGCCGCATCGAACAAGCCTATCGCTGGGACGTGCGCCTGGAGCCGCTCGCCGCCCTCTGCCTCCCTGCCCGCGAAGTGGGTGGGGAGGGGGACCATGCGAAGCATGGTGGAGTGGTAACTGACGAGGCCTGCTCCAAAGACCCCTCCACCACCTTCGCCGACGGCTGCTCCGCAGCCGGTTCCGGCTCTCTCCAGTCCCCCGGACTGGAGAGCCGCCTGCACCCCCCTCCCCATCGGTTCCCGATGGGGAGGCAGGGGCGCGCCGCATGACCGCCGTTCTCCCCATCCAGAAGGCCGAGCCGGCCACTGCCGCCGGCTGGCGCGAGCACACTGCCATGCTCGCCGCCCTCGCCGCCGCCATCCTGCTGCTGTTTCGGCGCGACGCCGCCGACATCGCCGGCATCTGGTACCAGAGCTCGACCTTCAACCATTGCCTGCTGATCGTGCCGCTGATCGGCTGGCTCGTCTGGCAGCGCTGGCCCGAGCTCCGCCAGCTCGCCCCCGCCGCCTGGGCGCCCGGCCTCCTCCTCGTCGCCGCCGGCGCCGTCGCCTGGCTGCTCGGCGAGGCGGGCGGCCTCGCCCTTGCCCGCCACGCCGGGCTGGGGCTGATGCTCGAGGGCGCCGTCGTCGCCTGCCTCGGGAGGGCCGTCGCGCGCGGCCTCCTGTTCCCGCTCTGCTACGCCCTGTTCCTGATCCCGGCCGGCGAGGAGCTGGTGCCGCCGATGCAGACGCTGACGGCGAAGATGAGCATGGCCTTGCTCGGCCTGTTCCACGTACCGGCGCGGATCGAGGGCATCTTCATCACCACGCCCACCGGCCTGTTCCAGGTCGCCGAAGCCTGTTCGGGCGTCAAGTTCCTGGTCGCCATGGCCGCCTATGGCGCGCTCGCGGCGAACCTGTGCTTCCGCTCCTGGCGCCGCCGCGCCGCCTTTTTCGCGGGGGCGCTGATCGTGCCGATCTTCGCCAACGGGATCCGCGCCTGGGGAACGATCTACATCGCCTATCGCGCGAACAGCCTGAAGTTCGCGGCGAGCTTCGACCATGTCTTCTACGGCTGGATCTTCTTCGCGATCGTCATCGCCATCGTCATGGGCGCCGCCTGGCCCTTCTTCGACCGCAAGGCGAACGATCCCTGGTTCGACCCGGCCGACCTCCAGTCGCCGGGAACCTTGCCGGGGCCGCGGCGGCGGCTCGGCCTCGTCGCCTTCGCCGCCGTCGCGACGGCGGCAGCCGCCCCGCTCTGGTCCGCGGCGGTCGCGTCCACGGGTACCGCGCCGGTTCCCGCCGGGATCGCGACGCCTCCCGTCCCGGGCTGGCGGGAGGTACCCGCCGAAGCGGGCCGGGCCTGGGCCCCGCATTTCGCCGGTGCCGACCGGATCGCCTCCGGTCGCTACCGGGACGCGGCCGGCCGGGACGTAGACCTCTGGCTGGTGGTCTATGCGAGGCAGGAGGGGGCAAGGAAGCTGATCGGCTTCGGCCAGGGCGCCGCGGAGCCGGGCGGCGCCTGGGCCTGGACGACCGGTGCCCCGCCGCCTCCCGGCGGGAAGTCCGAGCGCATCTTCTCCAACGGCATCGTCCGCGAGGTGGCGAGCTTCTACCGGGTCGGCGGCATCGTCACCGGCAGCCCCGCCCAGGTGAAGCTCGAGACGATGAAGGTCCACCTCGTCGGCGGCCCGCAGCGCGCCGTCGCGGTCCTCGTCTCGGCGGTGGAGCGGGCGGGGCCGGGAAGCGCCCGCCCGGCGATCGATGCGTTCCTCCGTGCCCTCGGCCCGATCCACCGCCTTGCCGACCGCGCCGCCGGCGTGGAAGGGGCGCGCTGATGTGCGGCATCGCCGGCCTCTTCCACCCCGATGTGCCCAAGCCCGTCGATCCGGCGCGGATCCGGGCGATGGCCGATATGCTGACGCATCGCGGGCCCGACGGCAGCGGCGTCTGGACGGCGCCCGGCATCGGCCTCGGCCACCGCCGCCTGTCGATCATCGACCTCGAAGGCGGCGCCCAGCCGATGGTCTCCGCCGACCGCGAGCTCGCCATCACCTACAATGGCGAGATCTACAATTTCCGCGAGGTGCGCGCCGAGCTCGAGCGGCTCGGCCACGCCTTCGCCACCCATTCGGACACCGAGGTCATCCTGGCGGCATGGCGGCAATGGGGGCCGTCCTGCCTGTCGCGGCTCTACGGCATGTTCGCCTTCGCGCTCTACGACGCCGCCGAGGGCGCGCTGTTCCTCGCGCGCGACCGCCTCGGCGTGAAGCCCCTCTACGTGGCGACCCTGCCGGACGGCGCGCTGATCTTCGGATCCGAGCTCAAGGCCCTGCTCGCCCACCCGCGCCTGCGCCGCGAGCCCGATCCCCGCGCCGTCGAGGACTTCCTGGCATTCGGCTACGTCCCGGACGATCGCTGCATCGTCGCCGGCGTCGGCAAGCTTCCCGCCGGTCACTACCTGCTCGTCCGCCGGGGAAGGGCGGTGCCGGCGCCGGTCCGCTGGTGGGACGTCGACTTCTCGAACCCCTCGACGGCAAGGCCGGCCGCGCTCGAAGAGGAGCTGGTCGAACGCCTCGGCGAGGCGGTGCGCTCGCGGATGGTGGCGGACGTGCCGCTCGGCGCGTTCCTCTCCGGCGGGGTGGACAGCTCGGCCGTCGTCGCCTTCATGGCCGAGGCGAGCCGCGGCGCGGTCGAGACCTGCGCCATCGGCTTCGACGTCGCCGACCATGACGAGACCCGCTTCGCCGCCCTGGTCGCCGCGCGTTTCGCCACCGCGCACCGTGTCCGCCGGGTCGCCGCCGACGATTTCACCCTGATCGACACCCTCGCGGACGCCTTCGACGAGCCTTTCGCCGACGCCTCCGCGATCGGCACCTACCGGGTCTCCGAGCTGGCCCGGGAGAAGGTCAAGGTGGCGCTCTCCGGCGACGGCGCCGACGAGGCCTTCGCCGGCTACCGGCGCTACCGCCTGTTCAGCGTCGAGGAGCGGGTCCGGCGCCTCCTCCCGGAGGCCGCGCGCACCGCCGTCGGCGCCGTCGGCGCCGTCTATCCCAAGCTCGACTGGGCGCCGCAATTTCTCCGCGCGAAGACCACGCTGACGGCCTTGGGCCGGCCACCGGAAGAGGCCTATGCCGACGCGGTGACGGCTACCTCTTTGCCCGTTCGCTCAAGGCTTTACAGCTCGCACTTCAGGCAACTCCTGCAGGGACATCGCGCCGAGCGGCTTTATGTCGAGGCGATGCGCGGCGCGCCCGCCGCGGATGCCCTCTCGCGTGCGCAATATGCCGACCTCAAGCTCTGGCTGCCGGGCGACATCCTCACCAAGGTCGACCGTGCCTCGATGGCCGTTTCGCTCGAGGCGCGCGAGCCGCTGCTCGACCACCGCCTCGTCGAGTTCGCGGCGCGGCTGCCCGCGAAGCTCAGGCTGCGCGGCGGGTCGGGAAAATGGCTGCTCAAGAAGGCGCTCGCCGCGCGCCTGCCGGCAGAGATCCTCCACCGGCGCAAGATGGGCTTCGTGACGCCGGTCTCGGCCTGGTTCCGCGGCCCGCTCGCCGCCGAGGCGGAGGCGATCGCGCGCAGTCCCGCCTTCGCCGAGCTCGGCTGGTTCGAATCCGCCGCGCTCGCCAGGATTGCGGCCGACCACCGTTCCGGCCGCGCCGAGCACGGCCGCCTGCTCTGGCAGCTGACGATGCTCGATCGCTCGCTGCAGCGCCTGTTCGGCTACGGCGCGGCGTCGCCCGGATATATCGCGGCGGCGAAATAGAGCCCGTCGGGCGGCGCATTGAGGCCGAGCGCCGCCCGGTCCCGCGCCGCCAGCGCCGCCTGGAGATCCGCCCCGGACCATTTCCCCCGGCCCACCAGCTGCAGGCATCCCACCATCGAGCGGACCTGGTGGTGAAGGAAGGACCGCGCCGCCGCGTGGATCTCGATGCGGTCCCCGTCGCGCACGACATCGAGGCGGTCGAGCGTCTTCACCGGGCTCTCCGACTGGCAATGCGCCGAGCGGAAGGTGGTGAAGTCGTGCCGGCCGACCAAAGCCTGGGCGGTCGCGTGCATCGCCGCGGCGTCGAGCGGCACCGCCACCTGCCAGGCGCGCCCGGCCTCCAGCGCCAGCGGCGCCCGGCGGTTGACGATCCGGTAGACGTAGCGCCGCCCGGTGCAGCTGAAGCGGGCATGCCAGTCGTCGGCAACCGCCTTCGCTGAAAGGATCGCCACCGGGAGCGGCCGCAGCCGCGCGTTCAGCGCCTCCGACAGCCGAAAGGCGGTGATCGGCCTCTCGATGTCGACGTGCGCCGCCATGGCGAGGGCATGAACGCCGGCATCTGTGCGGCCGGCGGCGTGCAGCACGACGCTCTCGCCGGTAATCGCCGCCACCGCCTCCTCGATCGCCTGCTGGACGGACGGGCCGTGCGCCTGCCGCTGCCAGCCCATGAACGGCCGGCCGTCATATTCCACCGTCAGCCGGAAGCGCGTCAAAGCCGGGTTCCCGGAGGGATCGGGAAGCCGCGCAGCAGCTCCTGCGCCGTCATCACGCTCCGCCCGGCGCGCTGAACCATCTCGGGCCGAATGGCGCCGTCGCCGCAGCCGACGGCGAGCTGATCGTCGAGGACGAGGCCCGGCTCGGTGGGATAGCTCGTTCGAAAGGTCCGGTCGCCGTGCGCGCTTTGGAGTCTCGCCGTGAGCACGCGTATCCGCTCGCCCCCGAACGCGAACCACGCGCCCGGCGAAGGATTGAAAGCGCGTATCTGCCGGTCGACCCCGGGCGCGCCTGCCGTCCAATCGATCCGAGCTTCGCTCTTGTCGATCTTGCTCGCATAGGTGGCGCCGCTGTCCGGCTGGGGCATGGCCGGAAAGTCCTTCAGCCTCGCGAGGACCTCCACCATCATTTCGGCGCCGAGCCATGCGAGGCGGTGGGAGACGATGCCGGCCGTGTCGTAGGCCCCGATGTCGATCGCGCGTTGCAGCAGCATCGGCCCGGTGTCGAGCCCCGCCTCCATCCGCATGATCGTCACCCCGGTGCGGTGATCGCCGGCGAGGATCGCGCGCTCGACAGGCGCCGCGCCGCGCCAGCGCGGCAGCAGCGAGGCATGGACGTTGAGGCACCCGTCGCGCGGCGCGTCGAGGATCGGCTGCGGAAGGATGAGGCCGTAGGCGGCGACCACGGCCAGATCGAGGCCGAGGGCGCGGAACGCCGCCTGCTCCTGGTCACCCTTCAGCGACAGCGGCGTCCTCACCTCGATTCCCGCCGCCTCCGCGCGCTGCTGGACGGGGGAGGGGCGCAGCGCCTTGCCGCGCCCCGCCGGGCGCGGCGGCTGCGAATAGGCCGCGGCGACCTCGTGCCCGGCCGCGAGGAGGGCGTCGAGCGTCGGCACGGCGAAATCCGGCGTTCCCATGAAGGCGATGCGCATGGCGGGGCTGTAGCAACTCCTCCCCGGAACGGGGAGGGGGACCAGGCGTAGCCGAAGGCGGAGGCTGGTCGAGGGGCCCGCCCCACCGCCGCTTCTGGGCCCCCTCGCACCACGCGCTGCGCGCGCGGTCCCCCTCCCCGTTCCGGGGAGGACCTTTACCGCGGTGCCGCTCCACCCTACCTCTTGCGTCCATGGCTTCCCCCGAGATCGATGCGCTGACCCAGGCGCTGGCGCGCCTTCCCGGGTTCGGGCCGCGGTCGGCGCGGCGGGCGGTGCTGCACCTGCTCAAGAAGCGCGAGACCGCGCTGACGCCGCTGCTGCGGGCGCTGGAACGGGTCGCCGAGACGCTGGCGGTCTGCGGGACGTGCGGCAATGTCGACACGACCGATCCTTGCGGGGTCTGCGCCGATCCGCGCCGCGATGCGCGGCTGCTCTGCGTCGTCGAGGAGGTGTCGGACCTGTGGGCGCTGGACCGCTCGCGCCTCTTCCCCGGCCGCTTCCACGTGCTGGGCGGCCGGCTCTCGGCGCTCGAGGGCGTGCGCCCGGAGGACCTGACCGTCGATCGCCTCGTCGCGCGGGTGGCGCAGGGCGGCGTCGACGAGGTGGTGCTGGCGATGAACGCCACCCTCGAAGGCCAGACCACCGCCCATTATCTCGCCGAGCGGCTGGAGACCTACCCGGTCCGCCTGACCCAGCTCGCCCACGGCCTGCCCGTCGGCGGCGAGCTCGACTACCTCGACGAAGGCACGCTCGCCCAGGCGCTGCGGGCGCGAAGGCCGGTGGCCTAGCGGGCCGGGAGGAGGGGACAGTCACCGGCCGCACGGTCTTGTTGGTAATCGCCCGCGCCGTGCGGCCGGTGACTGTCCCCGGACCACCGCCGAATCCTTGATTTTCGCTCTACTCGGACCTACTTCCGCACCCATGGCGATCCTCCCGATCATCGAGACTCCGGACCCGTTGCTGCGGCGCAAATCCTCGTCCGTGGAGGAGATCACGCCTGAGCTCCGGACGCTGATCGACGACATGTTCGAGACGATGTACGCGGCGCCCGGCATCGGCCTCGCGGCCATCCAGGTCGGCGTGCCCAAGCGCATCCTCGTCATCGACCTTCAGGAGCCCGAGGAGGAGGGGGGCGAGCCGGTGCGGCGGCCGATGGTGTTCGTCAATCCGGAGATCGTCACCGCCTCCGACACGGTCCAGCCCTATACCGAAGGTTGCCTGTCGGTGCCGGAGCAATATGCCGAGGTCGAGCGCCCCGACCGCGTCCGCGCCCGCTGGCTCGACCGCGACGGCAAGCCCCACGACGAGGAGCTCGAAGGGCTGCTCGGCATCTGCCTGCAGCACGAGATGGACCATCTCGAGGGCATCCTCTTCATCGACCATCTCTCGCGCCTGAAGCGCGACATGATCCTCAGGAAGCTCGCCAAGGCGCGCAGGGAAAAGCTGGCGGCGTAGCGCTCCTGGCTCCTCCCCGGAACGGGGAGGGGGACCGCGACGCGAAGCGGCGTGGTGGGGGGCCTGAGTCAGATGCTGCGGAAGCGCGGGGCCCCCTCCACCATGCTTCGCATGGTCCCCCTCCCCGTCCCGGGGAGGAGCGAGGTCTTTCCCTCTCCCAGTGCCCTCCCTAAGAGGAGGCGATGCTCAGCCTCACGCCCACCGCCGCCGCGCTGATCGCGCTCGTCTGCGGCGGCTGGATCGCGGCGGCGGCGTGGGCGACGCTGCGGGGCCTGCGGCGCAGCCGCGAGGCGGTGGCGCAGGTGGCTGAGGTCGCGCGGTCCGACGCGCTGCTCGCCGCGTCTCCGGCCATCCCGCTCTTCGTCGGCGGCGACGGCCGGCTCCAGGGAAGCGAGCGCGCGGCCTTCGCGCTCGGCCTGACCCAGCTTCCCGCGAAGCTTTCCGAGCCGAACGGACTCCCGCCCGACGATGCCGCCGCGCTCAGCGGAGCGGTCGCCGCGGCGCAGGCCACCGGTGCCGGCTTCGCGCTCACCGTAAGGCCGGCGGGCGGCGCGCGGGCGCTCGAACTGCGCGGCGGGCCGGCGCCGCCGGCGCTGGGCGACGGGGTCCTGCTCTGGATCCTCGACGTCACCGACATTGCCGGCGAGCGGTCCGCCGCGGAGGGCCGCGCCGCGCGCCTTGCCGCCGCGCTCGACGCGCTGTCCGGGCTGATCGAGGCGGCGCCGTTCCCGATGTGGCACCGGGGGCCCGATCTCACCCTGGCGATGGTCAACGGCGCCTATGTCGAGGCGGTCGAGGCCGAGGACGCGGCGGCGGTCATCGCCGGCGGCGTCGAGCTGGTCGACGAGCCCGGCGACGGCGCCGCCGCCCATGCCGCCGCCGCGCGGGACAGCGGCGCGCCGCACGTCCGCACCGTGCCCGCGACGATCGGCGGGGCACGCCGCACCCTCCAGGTCGTCGAGGTGCCGCTCGGCGAGGCCGGGGTCGCCGGCTACGCCCTCGACGTCGAGGATCGCGAGCAGGCGCGGGCCGAGCTCGCCCGCTTCGTCCGCGCCCAGCGCGACATGCTCGACCGCCTGTCGGCGGGCGTGGCGCAGTTCGGGCGGGACCGGAGCCTGATCTTCTTCAACCAGCCGTTCGCGCGGATGTTCGGACTCAAAGCCGAATTCCTCGCCGACCGTCCGGAGTTCAACCGCCTGCTCGACGCGATGCGCGACATGGGCTGCCTGCCCGAGGTGCGCGACTATCCGGACTGGAAGAAGGAGCACGGCCGCTGGTTCACCGGCGGCCTCGCAGCCGAGGAGGAGGAATGGAACCTCCCCAAGGGGCAACACCTGCGCGTCGTCGCCCAGCCGCTCCCGGACGGCGGGCTGCTGCTGATCTTCGAGGATCGCACCGAGCAGCTGCGCCTCGCCTCGGCGCGCGACACCTTGCTGCGGGTCCGCACCGCGACGTTCGACAATCTGTTCGAGGCGATCGGCGTCTTCGCCTCCGACGGCCGCCTCCATTTGTGGAACAACCGCTTCCGCGCGCTGTGGGGGTTCGAGGAGGAAGAGCTTGCCCGCCACCCCCGCATCGACAGCCTGGCACCGCTCATCGCCCGCAGCCTGCGCAATCCGCAGCATGCGGGGCTGGTGCGCGAGCTGGTGCGCAGTGCGACCATCGAGCGCAAGCAGCGCACCGGCCGGGTCGGCTTCGTCGACGGGCGGGAGTTCGAGTTCGCGGCGGTGCCGCTGCCCGACGGCAATGCGCTCTTCACCATGCTCGACGTCACCGCCAGCCGCACCGTCGAGGCGGCGCTGCGCGAACGCACGGCGGCGCTCGAGGAGGCGGACCGGCTGAAGACCGCCTTCGTTTCCAACATGAGCTACGAGCTGCGCACGCCCCTCACCTCGATCGCCGGCTTCGCCGAGATGCTCGAGGCCGGCTATGCGGGCGAATTGCCGGCGAGCGCGAGCGAATATGTCGCCGCCATCCTCCAGTCGGTGGCGCGGCTCGGCACGCTGATCGACAACGTCCTCGACCTCACCCAGTCCGACAGCGGCAGCCTCGTCCTCGCCGACGAGGAGGTCGACCTCGCCGCCCTCTGCCGCCATGCCGCCGCCGACCTGCAGGCCGCGGTCGAGGCCAAGGGCATCGACCTGGGCGTAGAGCTGGAAAAGGGACTCGGCGCGGTCACCGGCGACCGCCAGCGGCTCCGCCAGTCGCTCGACAACGTGCTGCGCAACGCCATCGCCTATACCGGCACGGAGGGGCGCGTGCTGCTCCACGGCATGGGCACGAAGCGCGAGGCCTCGATCACCGTCTCCGACAACGGCCCCGGCATCGCGCCGGCCGACCAGGCCCGGGTCTTCGACCGGTTCCACCGCACCGCCGAGGGCGGCGAGGCGGCGCTCGGCCTCGGCCTGCCGCTCGCCAAGCAGTTCATCGAGGCCCATGGCGGCAAGGTCGAGCTGGTCTCCGAGCCGGGCCAAGGAACGACGGTCACCTTCCGCCTGCCGAGGAAGAAGGGGTGACGCCTCGGACGGCGGCCGAAATCCCTCGCCCCGGCGGGGAGAGGGCAGGGTGAGGGGGTTCGGCGTCAGCGGTTCGCTTCGGAGGCCGAGCCCCCTCACCCCAATTCTCTCCCCGCCGGGGAGAGGGGGCAGGGGGCGGACGAGGGCGATTGCGCCATGATCTTGCACAGCCCGCACGAGACCGAAGCGTTCGGCCGCCGCCTCGCCGCCGTGCTCCGGCCCGGGGACGTGGTGGCGCTGTACGGCGATCTGGGGGCGGGGAAGACGACGCTCGCGCGCGGCATGTTGCGCGGGCTCGGCTTCGCGGGCGACGTCGCCAGCCCGACCTTTCCGATCGTCCAGCCCTATGACGAGCTGACGCCCCCCGTCTGGCATGTCGACCTCTACCGGATCGAGGACGCGGCCGAGATCGAGGAGCTGGGGCTGGACGAGGCGCTGGCCGATGCGGCGCTGATTATCGAGTGGCCGCAGCGGCTTGGCGACGCCTTGTGGCCGCACGCGCTGCGGCTCACCCTGGACCGCGACGCGGCCGGCGCGCGCGCCTTGACAGCCGATGTGCCCCCGGCTTGGGAAGCGCGATGGCCGCCCCGATGATTCCGCCCGCGACGGCGCCCGCCTTCCTCGCCGCGCACGGCTGGGACGGGGCCGAGATCCTGCCGCTGGCGGGCGATGCGAGCTTCCGCCGCTACTTCCGGGTGGTCAAGGACGGCCGCAGCGCGGTGCTGATGGACGCGCCGCCCCCGGAGGAAGACCCGCGGCCCTTCATCGCCGCGGCGCAGTGGCTGCTCGACGTGGGGCTGTCGGCGCCGGCCACGCTCGCCCGCGATCTCGAGCGCGGCCTGCTGCTGATCGACGATTTCGGCAATGCCCGTCTGCGCGAAGCGCTCGACGCGGCGCCCCACCGCGAGGAGGAGCTCTACGCCCTCGCGACCGACCTCCTCGTCCATCTCCACGCCCACCCGCCGATGCGGGGCGTGCCCCCCCACGGCCTGGATCGCTGGCTCGAGGAGCTGCAGCTCTTCGTCGACTGGTATTGCCCGGCGCTCGGCCTCGACGTCGACCGCGCGGGATTCGACGCCGCCTGGCGGGAGGTGCTCGCGCCGGTCGCCGGCGACGGGCTCGGCCCGGTAACGGTGCTGCGGGATTATCATGCCGAGAACATCATGCTCGTCGCCGGGCGGGAGGGGATCGCGCATCTCGGCCTGCTCGATTTCCAGGACGCGGTGGCGGGCCACCCGGCCTACGATCTCGCCTCCGTCCTCGAGGACGCCCGCCGCGACGTCAGCCCCGGGATCGAGCGGGCGATGATCGACCGCTATGTCGCGGCGGCGGGGCAGGGAGCCGGCTATGAGCGTGCCTATTGGGTGCTCGCCGGCCAGCGCAATACGCGCATCCTCGGCGTGTTCACGCGCCTGTGGAAGCGCGACGGCAAGCCGGGCTACCGCGCCTTCCAGCCGCGCATGTGGGGCCTGCTCGAACGGGATCTCGCGCACGAGGCGCTGGCGCCGGTCCGCGCCTGGTTCGACGCCAACGTGCCCGCGAAGCAGCGGGCCGAGGCGTGGCGCCGATGAGTCGCCACAAGCGCCCGCTCGCGCTCCGCCCCGATCCGCGCGGGGCGGTGCCGGCAGTGGCGATGGTGATGGCCGCCGGGCTCGGCAAGAGGATGCGGCCGCTCACCGCGACGCGGCCCAAGCCGCTGGTCGAGGTGGCGGGCAAGACGCTGCTCGACCACACGCTCGACAAGCTCAAGGCCGCGGGCGTCCGCAAGGCCGTGGTCAACGTCCACTATCTCGCCGACGCGCTCGAGGCGCATCTCAGGAACCGCGTCCGCGGCCTCGACATCGCCGTCTCCGACGAGCGCGCCCAATTGCTGGAAACCGGCGGCGGCCTCGTTCAGGCGCTGCCGCTGATCGACGCCGATCCGTTCCTCGTCGTCAATTCGGACAATCTGTGGGTCGACGGGCCGGTCGATACGATCCGCCTCCTCGCCTCGGCCTGGGACGAGGCGGCGATGGACGCGCTCCTGCTCCTCGTGCCGTGCGCGCGGGCCTATTGCCACAAGGGCCAGGGCGACTTCCACATGGACGCCGCGGGGCGCCTCCGCCGCCGCCGGGCGGGGGCGGTGGCGCCGTTCGTCTACACGGGCATCCAGATGGTCTCGAAGCGGCTGCTCGCCGGCGACCAGCCGGAGGGGCCCTTCTCGACCAACCTGCTGTGGGACCGCGCGATCGCAGCGGGACGCCTCTACGGCCTGGTGCACGAGGGCCTGTGGTTCGACATCGGCGCACCGCCCAATATCCGCAAGGCGGAGGAGATATTGGGATCGGCTTGATTCGCTTCGCCCCAAGGGGAGGGGGGCTTTCGCCGCGGCTCCTCGCTGACTAGCGTTGACCGATGTCCGTCCACCCCGCCGTCTTCACCATCCCGCCGCACCGGGGATTTGCGGATGCGTTGGCGGGAGGACTGATCGCGCTGCACGGCAAGGAGAAGACCGGGCTGGCGCAGGGCATCGTGCTGGTCGCGAACAACCGCGCCGCCCGCGCCATCGCCGATGCCTTCGTGCGCCGCTCGGACGGCGGGCTGCTCCTCCCGAGGCTGGTTCCGGTCGGCGATCCGGAGCTGGACGAACGGGTGGGCGCGGCGCTGGAGCCGCTCGACGGGGACGCGGTGCCGCCGGCGATCGAACCGGTCGAGCGGCTGTTCCTCCTTGCCGGGCTGATCGAGCGGCACATGCCCGAGACCGACCCCGCCGAAGCGCTGCGCCTCGCCGAGGATCTGGCCCGCACGCTCGACCAGTTGCTCGTCGAGGAGATCGCGCCGGAGCGGCTGCGGCGGTTCGCCGCCGACGTCCCCGATTTGTCGCTCCACTGGCAAGCCTCGCTCGATCGCCTGGCGGTCATTCTCGACGACTGGCCCCGCCTGCTCCGGGCGCGCGGCCGCATCGATCTGGCCGACCGGCGCAACCGCTTGCTCGGAGCGCTGGCGCGGCGCTGGCGCGAGGCGCCGCCGCGTGGCTTCGTCATCGCCGCCGGCATCAGCACCGCCGCGCCGGCGGTCGCGCGGCTGCTGCGCACGGTGGCGCGGATGCCGGCGGGGCGGGTCGTCCTCGCCGGGCTCGATCAGGCCATGCCGCGCGCCGAATGGGAGGCGCTGGGGCCGCACGAGCCGGATCCGGAGACCGGTTTGCGCCGGCGGTCGATCGAGACCCATCCGCAATTCCACCTCAAGTTGCTGCTCGACCGGATGGGCGTCGCGCGGGAGGAGGTGCGGCGCTGGCGCTGGGGCGGCGGCCAGTCCGCGCCGAGCGACACCGACGGGCGGCACCGAAGGGCACCGGCGGTACGCAGCCGCGCCATCGCCAACGCCATGGCCCCCGCCGCCTTCACCGCCAAGTGGCAGACGCTGTCGCCGGCGGAGCGCCGCCTGACCGGCGTGCGTGCCCTCGAGCTCGCCGATCCGGCCGAGGAGGCGCAGGCCGTCGCCATCGCCCTGCGTGAGGCGCTCGAGACGCCGGAGCGGACGGCGGCACTGGTCACTCCCGACCGCGCCCTCGCGCGCCGCGTCGCCGCGCATCTGCGCCGCTGGGGCATCGAAGCCGACGACAGCGCCGGCCGGCCGCTCGCGGAGCTCGCCCCCGGTACCTTGCTCCTCGGCCTCGCCGCCGCCGCGGCCGAGGGGTTCGCGCCGGTCCCGCTGCTCGCCCTCCTCAAGCATCCGCTGGTGCGCCGGGGCGAGGCGCGGCTCGCCTGGCTGGAAGGGGCGCGAGCGCTCGACCTCGCGTTGCGGGGGCCGCGGCCACCGGCCGGACTCGACGGCGTCACCGCGCATCTTCGCGACCGGAGC
>Ga0213876_10000541_pt1 | contig 28477 bp, 25 predicted proteins | sample BarmaccomBMRX_R9_FD_160113 | JGI IMG/M metagenome (GOLD analysis project Ga0213876, IMG submission 160113) | Root-associated microbial communities from Barbacenia macrantha in rupestrian grasslands, the National Park of Serra do Cipo, Brazil - RX_R9 | ecosystem: Host-associated > Plants > Roots... | reverse complement strand
GCGTCCAATTCTGAGTCCGCGACCGTTCGCATGTCGAGGATGATGTTGTCGCGCTCGATTCTGGCGATGACAGGGATGTCGGCTCGACGGATTTGTCGCTCGCACTCAACCGCATCAGGCACAGAGAGCTCGACGACCCACGTCGCCAGCATCTGATCCGGTGTCGATCCGCCCCCAATCGGTGATGCGCTTTCACGAACGGTCGGTAGCAAGTGAGAAAGTAGTGCCGCGACCCGCTCTGCTCGTGTGCGCAGTTCCTCCGGCCTCGAAAAAATCATCCGTAATGTGGGGATTTCCCGCCAGTTCTGAAGCAGCAAATGCCGGAGCGTCGTTTCCAACGCTTCAATTACCAGCTTGTCGGTTCGAAAGGCGCGATACATCGCGTTGCGCCGCACCCGTTGCACGATCTCGGGATTGCCGGCGATGATGCCGCTCTGCGGTCCACCGAGCAGCTTGTCGCAACTGAAGGAGATTACATCGACACCGGCATCCAGGCTCGCGCGCGCGAGGGGTTCGTTAACACCTTGCTCTTTCAAGTTGACGAGGCAACCGCTGCCCAAGTCCTCATAAACCGGAATGCCGCGCGTGCGCCCAAGCTTTGCCAACTCACTCAGTTCCGGCCGCGCTGTAAATCCGGTCATTCGGAAATTCGACGGGTGCACTCTCAGAATGAGGCGCGTATTCTCTGTGATCGCCTGTTCGTAATCATCCAGACGCGTACGATTCGTAGTCCCGACTTCACGCAGAATCGCGCCTGATCGCGCCATGATTTCGGGAATGCGAAATCCATCCCCAATCTCAATCAACTCGCCGCGCGAGACAATGACTTCTCCGCCGTGCGCCAATTCATGCAGCACCAGGTAGACTGCGGCTGCGTTATTGTTAACGATAATCGCCGGTTTGCCAAGCAGCGCCTCGAGCAGCGCCCCGGTATGAACATCACGTTTTCCGCGCCGGCCTGTCTTTAAGTCGTATTCGAGATTCGAATAGCCTCGTACAGGATCAAAATTTGCGAGCGGCGCGCGCCCTAGATTTGTGTGCAGAATGACGCCCGTCGCATTGATTACGGGGCGAAGGGAGCGGCCGAGCAGCAAATTCAGCCGCTCCTCCACTGCGCTCGCGATGGAAGAATCATCTGTGGGCTGACCTTGCGAAAGCGCCTTGCGCCGGGCCGCGATCACCGACCGAATTTCTTGCGTAAGCAGCGCCTGAGGAACACCGTTCAACTGCCTGAGACTGCGCAAAACTTCATCGACGGATGGTAAGTCGCGCAGCGCCGGCATCTATGCGATTGCGCGTTGCGCCAGAACGTGTTTGAGGTACTTGCCGGTGTAGGACTCAGGCACGTTGGACACAGCCTCCGGAGTGCCTTGCGCGACGATGCGCCCACCGGCTTCGCCACCTTCGGGTCCAAGATCAACAATCCAATCGGCAGCTTGAATCAAATCAAGGTTGTGTTCAATGACGAGCACGCTGCCTCCGTTCGAAATCAGCCGTTCGAACGAGTGCAGCAGTTTCGCAATATCGTCGAAGTGCAACCCGGTCGTGGGCTCATCGAATAGAAACAGCGTGCCTTCGCAACTCGCTTGCGCGAGATGCGCCCCCAGCTTCACCCGTTGTGCTTCGCCGCCGCTCAATGTCGTTGCGGATTGTCCCAGACGCAAATATCCTAGCCCGACATCGTTGAGAACTTTCAATCGAGCGGCTAACCGCGGCGTGTCGGCAAAAAAGGAAAGAGCCTCGCGCACGGTCAACTGCAGGACCTCATGGATGTTAAGCCCTTTGTAGCGAATGTCCAGCACGGTTTGCTTGTAGCGCGTGCCCTTGCAATCCTCGCAAACGAGCTCCACGTCGGCCAGAAACTGCATTTCGACCGTTACGGTGCCATCGCCCTGACAAGTCTCGCAACGACCGCCGGGGATATTAAATGAAAAATGTCCCGATGGGTATCCGCGTTTCTGTGCTTCCGGCGTGCACGAGAACAAGTCGCGAATCAAGTCGAAAGCTTTCACATAGGTCACCGGATTCGAACGCGGCGTCCTGCCGATGGGGGATTGATCCACCATCACGACGCTCGTAAGCAGATCAGTGCGATCGACTCTTTTCAACGCCAGCTTGCGCGCAGTGCTTTCGTTCTCGGGTGCGGCTGCCTGCTGCTTGTTCTTCTCGCGTTCCTTGTTCACGTGAAGATCGAGCGCGCGGTAGATCACTTCATGCACCAGGCTCGACTTGCCAGAACCTGAGACGCCTGTTACCGCCACCATCATGCCCAGCGGAATCTCGACGTCAACATTTTTCAGATTGTTGGCACGGGCCCCAAAGAAGCGGATGGTCTTCTTCGCGTTCACTTTGCGACGTTCGCGCGGACGCCAGACCGCCAGCTCGCCGCGCAAATAGCGTCCGGTCAACGATGCCGTCCCATCACGATCCTTGCCTGCAGGCGCAATCAGTTCCGGGAAACTCCCGGAAAAGATTATGCGGCCTCCGCTTTCACCTGCGCCGGGCCCGAGATCCACAATGTGGTCGGCTTCGGCCATAATCTCCGGGTCATGTTCTACCACAAGGATGGTGTTTCCGAGTTCGCGCAGGTCCTTCAAAATACGAATCAGCCGCGCAGTATCACGGCTGTGCAGTCCTATGGAAGGTTCGTCGAGAACATACACCGCGCCAACCAGGCGAGAACCGAGGCATGTCGCGAGCGTGATACGCTGCGCCTCACCGCCCGACAACGTTGCGGACAAGCGATCGAGCGTCAGATACTCGAGGCCCACGTCATGCAAGAATTTGCAGCGCTGTCGTATTTCCGCCAGCACCTTATCCGCAATCTCCGCCTCTTCCGGGCTTAGGCGCAAATTGTCGAAAAATTCCTGTGCTCGCGCAATGTTCATGCGAGACACTTGCGCGATGTTGCATTCCTCCAGCCGCACCCACAGCGCTTCCGGCCGCAATCGGCTGCCACGGCACGAATGACATTCCGTGTACGCCCGGTAGCGGCTCATGAACACCCGGACGTGTACTTTGTATTTCTTACGCTCGACATCCGCGAAGAAACGAAACACGTGTTTACGGACGAACTCCTTTTCGTCTGCTCGCAGGTCCGAATATGCAACATTCAACCGAACTTTGCCGCGGGATTTCGGCTTGAATTCTTCGTCGTAATACCAGGTGTATTGCGGCTTTGTCCAAGGGTCGACCGCGCCATTTTCAACCGAAATGGTGGGGTCGGGAATAATCAACCCGAAATCGTAGTCAATGGTGTTCCCGAATCCCTGGCAAACCGGGCACGCGCCAATCGGATTGTTGAAGCTGAACAGTGTCGGCTCGGGCAGCGCCGCTTCCTGGCCGCAAAGCTTGCACGCAAATTTCTCGCTGAAGTGCAGGACCGGTGGGTCCGCCACACTTGCCTGCTCAAAGAAAATCTCGCCCGCCTCGCGATAGCAAATCTCGACGGTGTCGACGATGCGTTGATGTGCATCTGCACGAATCACGATACGGTCCGCAAGTATATACAGCGATTGCGCGAAATCGATTTCAAGCAGCGATTCGGGAGTGGAGAATTCGAAGGTCTTGCCGGCTTGGAACAACCGGTTGAAACCCTTTTTGCGCAGATCGAACAAACGATCACGCAAAGCCGATGCCGCCGCGTTCTTTTCATTTGCGTGGGTTGCAGCTATTTTTACGGGAAATAGCGCATACCAGCGCGAACCTTCCGGCTGCGCGAGCATCGTGTCGGCGACCTGGTCTACCGAGTCGCGCTGAATGCGCGTACCATCATTAGGGCAGCAGGTTCTTCCGGCCCGCGCCCACAGCAGCCGCATGAAATCGTACAGCTCAGTGGCAGTTGCCACCGTCGATCGCGGATTACGCGTCTGATTTTTCTGTTTGATCGCAATCGGCGGAGCGATGCCCAGAATTTCGTCAACGTCCGGCTTCTCCATGCGCTCAAGAAATTGACGCGCATAGGCCGACAGCGACTCCACGTAGCGCCGCTGGCCTTCCGCATAGATGGTGTCGAAAACCAGCGATGATTTGCCGGAACCCGACACGCCTGTCACAACGGTGAGCTTGTCATGCGGGAGATCGAGCGAGATATTTTTCAGGTTGTGAACGCGGGCGCCGCGAACGGCGAGAACGGGCCGTGCGGCTTCCGCAACTTCAGCCGAAGCCGCGTTTTCACATGACGATAAGCTGGATATTTCCGGCATTCCTGGCAGGTCGATCCAAACGTCTGGGCGTGAGCGCTCGCTCGAATAGCGCGGCTCAGCGTGGAAGGGGGTTCCTCACTAGTATAGGATGCTGCCGGACCTGCTCGGGATCGCTTTGCTGCCTGCTGAACAGCTACAAAGTTTTCGTAACGCCCTACTGAGCTGGTTCGCTATTTACCAACGCGATCTGCCGTGGCGCCACACGCGCGACCCATACGCGATCTGGATATCGGAGATCATGCTGCAACAGACGCGAGTTGCCGCCGTGATCCCGTATTACGAGCGCTTCCTGGCGCGATTTCCCGATTTCAACTCGTTGGCCGAAGCGCCGGAACAAGAGTTGCTCTCGTATTGGGCGGGACTCGGCTATTACTACCGCGCGCGCAACATGCAGAAGGCCGCGCAACAAATGTGCGAGGCGGGTACGTTTCCGCGCGATCACACAGCGATTCGAGAGCTTCCAGGAATCGGTGACTACACGGCCGCCGCCATCAGCAGTATCGGCTTCGACGCTCCTCACGCAGTGGTGGATGGCAACGTCCTGCGTGTGCTAAGCCGCATAGGCGCAGACCCGACCAACATCGCTTCAGCAACCGGAAAGAGACACTTCACGGAGTTAGCGAACGCGTTGCTCGACCCCGCGCAACCGGGGGCGTTTAATCAAGCCGTGATGGAACTCGGCGCCGTCGTGTGCCTACCCAAAAACCCGCACTGTCTTGTTTGCCCCGTGTCGGAATGGTGCCGCGCGCGGCAGCACGCGAGTCAACGCGAATTCCCGGTGAAAATCATTCCTCGCAAATCGGTTAGTGAAACGCGAAGATTGTTCTGGGTGGAACACGATAGTCGCATCCTTGCGTGGCAGCGAGCCTCGACCTCCCACCTCATGCCTGGCTTCTGGGAGCTCCCTGAAAACGAGCAACTGCCCGACGCTCAATTGCTGCTGAGGTTGGGATCCTTTCGGCATGGCATAACCTTCCACAACTACGTGTTTGAGCTGTGGACGGCCAGCGTGCCGAGCGGGTCGAGTATTTGCCACTGGCTGGATCTCGCGCACTTGAAAACACTGCCCGCCAGCACGGTCCTGAAAAAAGCGGTGCGTCTCGTCAGTAAGATGGAGCGGCCCAAGGCAACCGCCCGAAGCGCGACCGCGTCCAGTCCTTAAACTGGTCTCGCCGAGGGTAGTTCCACAGGAGCCGTGCTTCCGGCTAGACTGAATTGGGGAATAAAACTATGCGTTTACATCTCATGGTCCCACTGTGCTTCATCGGGGCGATCGCTCCTTTACACGCGCAAGATGAGCCCATCGCCACTCCGAGAGCGCCAGCGCCTGCTCAGGTACCGCCCACGCAGCAGCCGAACGGGCTAAAGACTCGGCCAGATACGCAGGTGCCCGGCGTGTTTACTGTTCCACCGGGCACGCGCATTCTGCTGAGCATGATCAACAGCGTCAGCACCAAGCAAGCTCAGGTGGGGGATCGCATTTATCTTGAAACCGCCTTCCCCGTTCTCTCCGGAAGCAAGATCGTGATTCCTCAAGGAAGCTGGGTCACCGGAACGGTCATGCTGGTCAAACGTCCGGGGCGGGTGGCCGGCAAGGGCGCCTTGCAGGTGCGCTTTGACTCCTTGACGCTTCCAAATGGTGTCAACCGCGACTTCCGGGCCGACCTGGGCGCTATCGATGCGCGCGACGACCAGACTCTCAAACGTGAAGACAGCAAGATCACCGGGCCAGGTGACAAAAAGGGCGACGTCGGTACGGTAATCGGCGCGACTACCGCAGGCACGGTGATTGGGTCGGGCGTAGGGGCTGCTGCCGGCAATGCCGCACGAGGCGCGGGTATGGGTGCCGGCATCGGCGCTGCGGCGGGACTGTTGGGCGTCCTGCTGACCCGCGGTCCTGATGCCACTCTAAGCAAAGGGGCAACCGTCGAGATGGTGCTGGATCGCACTCTGAGCTATGAGCCAAGCGATCTCGACTTCAGCAATGCACCGCCGCGCGCCACCATCAGCGAGGGCGGCAATCGCACTGCTCAGCCACAACGCAGAGGCGTCATTCCAGGCGTTCCCTTTCCCTAAGCTCGCTCGGACCCGGTGATGGATGAACACGAGCCGGTCGCGATACCCATCACCGGCGTTCTTGACCTGCACACGTTCGCTCCGCGCGACATAAAAGACGCTGTGGAGGCGTATCTCGAAGAAGCCCACCGTCTGGGCCTCCGAGCGTTGCGAATCATTCACGGCCGCGGCATTGGAGTCCAACGCGAATTGGTGCGCTCGATTCTAAGCCGCACGCCTTACGTGGTCGATTTCCGTGATGCTCCCGCCGAAGCCGGCGGTTGGGGCGCCACTGTTGTGACACTCGCCATCAAGTCAGAGCGCTAGCGGCTCGTTCCATTGAGGACCGAAGGCAATCTCCCGCAGTGGTTTGCGTTCCCGTTTGGCGAGTTCTGACTTTCGGCTGTGCTCCGGCAACTGATCGGGATCTCCCAGGTAACCGATGGCAAGAGCGGCACCGATATCATAGTCGTCCGGTATGCCGATCTCCTTGCGTGCCCTTTCATGATCAAACCCTGCCATCGCGTGCGCGTGCAGACCGAGAGCAGTTGCCTGTAGCATCAAATGCGCCAGTGCTTGTCCTGCATCATGCAACGCGTAGTAATTTGGGGATGCGTTCTTTGTGAAAGTGCGCTTGGCGGCCATGAAAATGATCACTGGGGCGCTGCTCGCCCAGACCCGGTTGCCCGCTACGAGAATGTCGACAAAGCGCGCGTGCGCAGCCGCATCCGATTTTCGGGCGATAAAGAATCGCCAGGGCTGCTCGTTCGAGGAGGAAGCGGCCCAGCGCGCCGCCTCCAACATCGCTTCGAGGTCCTCATTAGAAACAGGCCGTGTCGAAAAAGCTCGCGGGCTCCAGCGGTTCCGAATCAGTTCGTGTACGTTGGCGTCCGTATCGGCCTGTTTATTGATGGTGATCGGATTCACGGCTTCAGCGGGCATACGGGGAAATCCTTGGCACGTAGATGCGTGCAGTCCCTTCGATGCCGCTGCGCGCTGAGAGGACGCAGCAATGACGATCCGCTATTGCTGAACCGAGGCCTCTTCCGGCTCAGCCGTGCCTTCGCCTGCTTCTTGGGCTTCAGACTCGGGCGCGTAATAGTAATCGTGATAGTAGGTGTATTTGCTGTAAAGTTCACCGCGGCGCGCACCGTTCACAACGACTCCGAGGACATTGTTTTCGCACAATGATTGCAGCGCCCGGGTGACGGAATCAAAGGTGGTGGTGCCGATTCGGACCACCAGGACGGTTCCATCGCACATAGTGGCGAGCAGGTTGCCATCGGCCGCAAACAGAAGCGGCGGACTGTCTAGAATCACCCAGTCAAAATAATTTCTCAGGCCGTTGATCAAAGCTCTGCACTCTTTGAGGTTCAACAATTCCAGAGGATTGGGAACCGGCTCGCCCGCCGGCATGACGAAAAGGTTAGTGCCTTCGATTTTACGGATGACGTCGTGCAGCGGAGCCTTTCCCAGCAAGTAGTTGGTAATGCCAGGCGAGGACGGTATCTGAAAATTCTTGTCCACCGTGGGACGGCGGAAATCGAAGTCGGCGAGCAAAACGCGTTTATCGGCCAGCTGCGATTGAGTTACAGCGAGGTTCATTGCGGTGAAGGATTTTCCTTCAGCGGGCGAAGCGCTCGTTACCACTAATGTGTGTAGCGGTTGCATCGTCTGCATGTGATTCAACCGGGTGCGGATAGTTCTGAACTCCTCCGCCGGAGCTTCGCGAGGGTTCAGCGGACTGACAAGCAGTGCTTCTTTCGCCGGATTGTAAGCCGATACCGCTACGTTCCGGATCACAGCTTCCATATCGTCAACGTCCGCACCTACCTCGACAGCGGGCGCCACACGTTGAGCAGATTCAGTGTATCCGTTCGTCTCAAGCGGCGGCTCGAAGAAAGAAGGAGGGGCCGGAGGCCGCGGCGCAGGCTTGGGAAGTTCGACAGGCTCGTGCTGAGCTGCCTTGCGCAATGCATCGTGAACACGGCTCATGAAACTATCCTTTGCCTAAGTAATATCGCGCCATGGAGATGCCAATGATGGCGAAGCCCGCGAGTGTTGCCGTGGCCCAACTCACCCACATCACCTGTTTTCGGCGTTGCACGATCACGTCATTCTCGAGCAGGGGAATGCTGCCGAGTATCGAGAGCTGTGTGTACAGCCGCGCGTCCTTGAGATTCTTGAGCGACGTGTCTTTCACTTCACGAACCCCGACCAGCACGATTCCCAAAACCAAACCCACGACTGCGCCGACCGGCACTATCGTTCTCCGCTTGGGGGCAACGGGCGTCATGGGCAATGATGCCGTGTCGAGCAGCTCGAGCGTTTCGCCCTGCTTGCGTTTTTCCATATCAATCGAAACGGCAGAACGCTCGCTCTTCATTTGAAATTCCAGATATCGTTGTCTCGCCAGATCACGCTCGCGCTGCAGATCTTCGTATTCTTTTTCACTTGCCGACGACCCTATCTTGGCCTGATAATTCCGCAGATCCGCATTAGTGGACCCAATGTCGCGCTGGATTAGCTGCGCGTCCATCGTATTTGCTTTCAACTGTGTCGTGAGGCGGTCGATCTGGTCCTGAACGTCCATGCGCTCTCGCGTTAGGTTCGCATTGTCCGCAGAGGGCGTATCGATCACCGTCGGCTTTTGTTTCGCCGCGTCATCACGCTGTTTCTTCAAGAAAGCTAGACGGTCCTTGGCATCCTGAAGATCGGGATAATTTGCCGTGTACCGCTCACTCATCGCATCGATCCCGTCCTGCAGCTTGGCGATTTCGCGGTCCAGCTCCGCGACTTTCTCATTCCGCGCAATCGATTGCGAGGAGGTGTTGTGCAGGTTCGCTAAACGCTCCTTCGCGATGCGCATCTCCTGCTCCAGCACCATGCGCTGCTCAGTATTCCGGTTCGCAGACGCCGTCAATGAATCCATGCGATTACTCAACGCGTTCATCGCCTGCATGTTGCTCGATTCTTCTTCGGGCAAATGGCCCGCGTATTTCGCTCGAAATTCAGCTAACTTTTGTTCCACCGCATCTAAGTCGTGTTTGGCCTGATCGCCCTCGTCGGTCAGAAACTGGTGCGCCTGCTGCTGACTCTCGACACCTTCCTGAGAGCTGAGGGACATCAACCGCGACACGATGTCCTGACACACTTTTTGTGCGACGTTTCTATCGGAGTACCTGAATGAGACCCGCATGGTCGGCAGAATTTTTTCTCCTACTTCCGAGGCCCCGACCGCCTGGATCCCAACGTCCTTCTTCATGTTTTCGATGACATCTTGCAGCGGTTCACCCTTCTGCTCTTTTTTGTATAGGCCGTAAGTGTTGATGAGCGAGGTTAATGTGGCGCGGCTGTAGATAATCTGCGCCATGGAATTGATGCGGTCTGCGACGTCCTGGCTGGTAACGCTCTTGATCAACTCCGGGGAAATTTGCTGCGGCATTACGCGAATCGTCGCTTCCGAGACGAACACATCGGGCATGGAATACGCAACCACCACGGATATAACCAGCCCGGCAAACGTAGGGGCTATGACCCAGCGGAAATTGCGGCGCAGGATGTCGATGTAATCCTCGAAATCGTATGCCCGGCGGGGGACGGAGATGCTATCCAACATAATGGTTTGCTCGCTCTTCTCTTTCTAGGGCACTACGATGTGATCGCCCGGCTCGAGGGGAATGTTCTGCTCCATGTGCTTGCCATGGATGACATCCTTATAGTTGAAGTAAATCCGCTTGTCACCGCGAAGAATATAGATCTTTTTGCTGTTTGCAAAATCCTGCAAACCGCCGCCCTTGCTGATGGCCTCTAAAATCGTCGTCGGTACCACCAGAGGGTACTCGCCCGGTCGAGCGATCAAGCCGTCCATGTAATATCGCTTGCTCCCGACATCCTGCACCGTCACGGTCACAAGCGGTTTTTTCACCAACGTCTTCAGTGAGTCTGCAATGATCTCCTGAACCTCGTTTGGCGTTTTGCCGCCGGCTTGCAGATCGCCGACAAGCGGCAGCGTGATCTTGCCATCCTGATGAACGGCGACGGGTCCGGAGAATTCAGGCTCATTCCAAACCTTTATATTCAGCACATCCGCAGCCCCAATCTTGTAGGAACTCGAGTCCACGGGCGCGCCCGCCGTGGTTGGTATCGGCGCGGTCGCGACCTTCTTATCAGCGTTCTGCTGGTCCGCCGGAGGCGTAGTTTGCTCCTGTGCGGGCGCCCCCGCTGCGAAGCTCAGCAGCAGTATCGCAGAGGCGGAAATTACTTTGTGCCACGAAGTCGAGAGATTCATTGAAGTTTTTGGATGCACGCTCCCGAGCGGCTACTCGAGGGCTATATCTATGAGTCTACTAACTTTTTCACCCCTTGTGGAAGCTGCGGTTATTCCTTTCACTGGGCAGGATGCCGTTCCGTCAATGCCGTTGAGGTCGGGTTCGCGCCGTCCGCTCGCGAGATGGGCACCCAAACTTCCATCGGCGTTGGTTCTCTGTTTCCCATAGCGTAGTAAGGGATAAACGTCAACGTAGCTGGGCGTTTAGCATGTGTTGCGGCAACCGCCAGCGGCTGATAAAGCGGCTCATCCCCCACTGATTTTTCGGCTGCTGAACCGTTTATCTTTAGCACCGAGATACCACCCAACAGGTCTTTGCGCACTTCAACGGTACTGGAACCATTCAGGCGGTAGAAAAGATCGGCCAGTGAGACTCCCGCCTGGTCTACTTGCTCCAGCGCGTAAATGAGCGGGCCGCGCTCCATTGCCACTCTGCCATAGGTGTCGGCGACCCTCGCGTTCGAAACCATAGGTGTCGGCTGCATACCTAAGTTGAGCGTGATGCTATCACCCTTATTCCAGCCCCTAGTGATGGCAATGTAGGAGCCCCGCTGGACATTGTTTGTGGCAAAGGCCTGCCCGTTCACTTGGACCTCTGCCGCCGGCGCCCAATTCGGCCATCGCAGATAAACCGTGAATTCCGCGGCATGAGCCGGATTGACGGTCAGGTGAATGTCGCCTGTCCAGGGATAGTTGGTCGATTGCGTAAGCTTCAACCCGGTTCCATCTTCCAGGTGCCAGTCAAGCTCGGAGTTGTGATACAGGTTCACGAAAACCCCGTCCCGGCTCATCGCATAGAAATACCCGGGCAAGGATTCGAACAAGCGCTCAATGTTCGGCGGACAGCAGATCGTGTCATACCAGGGGCTGCGTAGCTTCTCACCGCTAGAAGCCAGCGGATTGCGGTAACAATACAACGTTCCCGATAAGGACATGCCCGAATTGGCGCCATTGTAGAGGGCCTTTTCCAGCACGTCCGCATACCTGGCATCGCCGGTCACCGCAAGCAAGCGGAAATTCCACATCACATTCGCGACGGCGGCGCAAGTTTCCGCATAAGTCTGTTCGCTCGGCAGTTCGTAGGCGTCGCCAAAACTCTCACCCCCCGATCGCGATCCTACCCCGCCCGTGATGTACATCTTGCGCATCGTTAGGTCGGTCCACAGCAAATCGAGCGTCTTCTTGTACGCCGGATCACCGGTCTCCGCGAAATAGTCAGTCGCCCCCGACGAGGCGTAGAGCGCCCGCACCGCGTGGCCTTCGAATTCCGTGCGCGTGGTGAACTGGCGCCCGCTAAATGTATATCGGACGTCGGAATCCTTCCACTTCATCCGATCGCGCTCGACGCCGCTGAACAGGTAGCGGACAAACTCCAGATATTTCGAGTTCCCCGTGGTGCGATACAACTCGACCAGCGCCATCTCAAGCTCGGGATGGCCGGTCATAAAAGGCCTGAGCGTTGGTCCGAAGTTCTCTACCACGTAGTCGGCGAATTTGATCGCCGGCTCGAGCAGCGCGCGGCTGCCTGTGGCGCGATAGTATGCGACAGCAGCTTGAATCAAATGCCCCAGGCAATAGTCTTCATGCGATCGCACCAGCTCCGTAAACCGCAGATGCGCCTTGTCGCCGACATAGTAGGTATTGAGATACCCGCTCGGCTCCTGCGCTGCCACGATGTCGGAGATCATCGATTCAAGATCCTGCCGCAACTTCTGCTTGTCCGACTCGGCAGTCTCATTCGAGGCGAGCGCCCAGGACGCTGCTTCCATCCACTTATAAACGTCAGAATCCGTATACAGGGGCCCCTTGCGTGGCACATTCTTACGGCCCGATAGGCGCCGGAAGTTGTCGATGAACCCGTGCTCTTCGAGTAACTCGAGCAGCGTAGGCAAACTGCGCTCGGTCGTCACGCGCCGCCGGCTCGCCCAAAAGCCGTCGCCCAGATGAACAGCCTCGACGGGCACGGTATGCAGCCGAGCGTTCAGGCTGTGATCGAGGTAGATAATCCCCTCGCTTCTCCAATCGGCTTGTGGCGCTTGCCCCCGTACCGGGACAAATGCCAACGCAGCTAAGGCGAACGTGGCAACCAGCTGCTTCATAGCGACTTTAAATGCTGATAGACGAGCGATACAGGCAGCCCGACAATGTTGAAATAACAACCCTCAATGGACCGCACAAATTTGGACGCGGGCCCTTGAATCCCATATCCGCCCGACTTACCTAATGGCTCCCCGCTTCGAGTGTACTCCGTTATTTCGTCTTCGGTGAGGTCGACGAACCGCACTCTGGTACTCGAAACGTCCGCAATCTCGCGCCTGGCGGAAACTATGCAGATGCCCGTGTGTACCCAGTGATCCCGGCCCGAGAGCAGCCGCAACATGCGGCGCGCATCTTCCTCATCGGACGGTTTGCCAAAAACTTCGTTGCCGATACAAACCTCCGTGTCTGCGGCCAAGACGATGTCGCTTGGCCCGCGAGCGATCGCGCGCCCCTTCTCTCGCGCTAACCTTTGCACCAGATCCAGAGGGTTTTCGCCCGGCTTTCGTTCTTCTGAAATCGCAGCCGCCTTCACCACGTGCTCTATCCCGGCCGCACGAAGCAAGTCATGCCGCCGTGGCGACCCGGACGCAAGAATAAGCACATTCAAACGGTAGCGAACCCGCACTTGCACGCACTCTTCCTAGCAAGCTTCTTTGTTATCCTCGAAGCTTAAGAGGCAGTGCCTTCAGCAGGTTTTTACCCGCTCGCACGTGCCTCCACCTCGAGGTTCTAGATGTCTGGACATAGTAAGTGGGCCACAATCAAGCACAAGAAAGCGGCTCTCGATGCCAAGCGTGGCAAAGCTTTCACGCGCCTGATCAAAGAAATCATGATCGCCGCCCGGAACGGTGGTGATCCCGACGCCAATCCCCGTTTGCGCACTGCTATCGTCGCTGCCAAAGCCGTCAGCATGCCGGCCGACAACATCAAGCGTGCCATCATGCGCGGCACGGGTGAGCTCGAAGGCGGTCAGATCGACGAAATTCTATTTGAGGGCTACGGCCCGGGAGGCGCCGCGGTCCTGGTCAACGTCGCCACCGATAACCGCAATCGCACCGTCAGCGAAATTCGTCACGTCTTTTCCAAGCACGGCGGCAACCTGGGCGAGCAAGGCAGCGTCGCCTGGATGTTCGAGCGCAAGAGCCAGATTTTCGTCGACGGCAATAACGCGACTGAAGATATTCTGATGTCACTCGTCCTCGATGCCGGCGCCGACGATCTTCGAGATCAGGAGGGAACCTGGGAGATCCTTTCTGCTCCGGAAGCCCACGAGCAGGTTCTAAAAGCGCTCGAAAAAAATAAGATTCCGACCGAATCAGCCGAAATCGCCATGGTTCCGAAGAACACGGTCAAGCTCGAAGGCAAGAATGTGCAGGCCATGCTGAAACTGTATGACGCACTCGAAGAGCACGATGACGTGCAGAACGTTTACGGCAACTACGAAATCGACGCCGCGGAAGTAGAAGCGCTAGCCTGAGGCTTTTTGCGCTCGAGAAACGCCTGCGCCGGTGTTCGGCGCGCCCCGAATGAGAATAGTTGGAATCGACTGCGGAACTGAAAAGACCGGCTACGGAGTAGTGGAGTCCGACGGCCGGTCACATACGCTCATCTCCGCCGGCGTCATTCGCACTCGCACCGGCGAGGCGCTCGAACAGCGGTTGCAATACATCGCCAGCGAGCTTCGCAGCGTGTTGCAAGCCTTCGAGCCGGATTCGTTCGCCGTCGAAGAAGTTTTTCACGCCATCAACGCCAAGTCGGCGCTCAAGCTCGCTCACGTGCGCGGCGTGGCCCTGCTGGTGGCTGCCGAAGCCGGGCTGGAAGTTAGCGAATACTCGCCGCTCGAAGTGAAGATCAGCGTCGTTGGCTACGGCCGGGCCGAAAAGCATCAGGTGCAGATGATGGTGCATTCCCTGCTCGGTATTGGGCCGACGTTTCATTCGCATGACGCCACCGATGCGCTCGCCGTCGCGATCTGCCACGGCACTCGCGCCAATTTTCTGGTTGCGGCCGGTGCACAACCATGAGATTCGTCCTCATCGCGCTCGCTTGCAGTACCGGGCTATTTGCAGTCGCTCCCAAACTCAGCTACACGCGCAGCTTTCCGGGCAGCACGCCAGACTACTTCTGCGTAGGTCTCGACCGCTCGGGCGCCATCGAATATAAAGAGTCGCCCACTGACGATCAGCCCTTGAAGGCGCAGTTGCCGGACGCTCAAGTGACGGAGCTCTTTGCCATGGCTGAGAAACTGAATTACTTCAAAACGCCACTCGAATCCGGGCTTAAAGTTGCCAATACGGGAAAAAAGACACTGCGATACGAAGATGGCAACGGCCCTGGGAACGAAGTGACGTTCAATTACTCGGTCAACGAGGTTGCGCAACAGCTACAGGACAAGTTTGAACAGATCGGCGCGTCCGAACGTGCTTACATTGAACTCGACCGAACCGTTCACTACGACCGGCTGGGCGTCAACGACGCGCTTGCCGAAGTCGAAACTCTCTGGCTGCATAAACAGTTGGCTGCTCCCAAACAATTCGTTCCTCTCCTGACGCGCATCACCAATCGCGAAACTCTAATGCACCTGGTGCGTGATCGCGCGGCGCGCCTTAAGGAAGAGTTTGAAGCCGCTCCCGATTACGCCCCCGACCCAAAACAGAAATGAGCAGCCCTAACGGCACTCAGCCGTTCGAACGCGTCATCTGGATTGTGCTCGATAGCGTCGGTATCGGTGCCATGCCGGATGCCGCGGACTTCGGCGACACCGAACCGGGCGACACGCTCGGCCATGTCGCTCTCGAGCGGCCCTTGCGGCTTCCGAATCTGTGCGCGCTCGGTCTCGCCAATATCAGACCTCTCGCGGGGTTGCCTGTCGTCGAGCATCCAGCGGGTGCTTACGGCAAATGCACGCTCGCTTCTCCCGGCAAGGACACCACCACCGGTCACTGGGAGATGGCTGGGATCATTTTGAAAAAGCCTTTCCCGGTTTATCCCGCTGGCTTTCCGCCGGACGTGATGGAGGAATTCGAAGCACAGATCGGCCGCAAGACTCTCGGCAACAAGCCCGCTTCCGGGACAGAAATTATTCAGGAACTCGGTGCGGAACACCAGCGCACCGGCTATCCCATTGTCTATACCTCTGCCGATAGCGTCTTTCAGATCGCCGCGCACGAAGCAACCATTCCGCTAGACGAGCTGTATCGCATGAGCCGCATCGCGCGCGAAATCCTGCGCGGTCCAAACGAAGTGGGTCGCGTCATCGCCCGTCCATTTGAAGGCGAGCCCGGCCACTACACCCGTACCGCGAATCGCAAGGATTTTGCCGTCCCGCCGCCCGATGGGATGCTGCTCGATCAGCTCTGCCGCAGCGGCGTGCGTGTCACGAGCATCGGCAAAATCGCCGACATTTTCCTGAAGCGCGGTATCGCCGAGTCCTTCAAGACGAAGAACAACGCCGACGGCATGCACAAGACCGCCGAAGCGGTGCGCAAGCAGCCACAAGGTCTCATCTTCGTGAACTTGGTCGACTTCGACCAGCAGTTCGGCCATCGCAACGATGTGGAAGGCTACGCGCGTGCGCTCGAGGCCGTTGACGCCTGGCTGCCTTCTCTCGTATTGAAACCGCGCGACCTGGTCGTACTCACAGCCGATCACGGTTGCGATCCCACCACGCGCTCGACGGATCATTCGCGCGAGTACACGCCGCTTCTGGCGTACGGACCCGCCGTCAGGAGCGACGTGAGTCTGGGCACTCGGGCGACGCTGGCCGACATCGGTCAAACGGTCGCAGAAAATTTCGGAACTCACATCGCGGCAGGAACCAGCTTTCTCCGCGAGCTTCAGAAAGGAAACTGAATCACCTTCGCAGCCTATGAGACGGCGCACTATGGCGGCCAATTGGAAGATGTACAAGACCGCCGATCAGACAACTACGTTTTTCGAGCAGTTCATTCCCTTACTCGACAGCCAGCGAGCGTGCGAGGTAGTAATCTGCCCCACCGCGCTCAGCCTTCCGGCAGCCATCAAAGCGGCAGCGGACTCGAACATCCAGATCGGCGCTCAAAATTTGTACTGGGAAAAGGAAGGGCCGTTCACAGGTGAAGTCTCGGCCGACATGCTGCGCGCCGCGGGCGCGACCTGGGTCATCGTCGGCCACAGTGAGCGGCGCCAATTCTTTCATGAGACCGATGCCGATGTTCTGAAGAAGACCCAGGCGGCGCTCGAGGCCGGGCTTTCCCCCATCGTTTGTATCGGCGAAAAACCGGAAGAACATAAGGCGGGCAAGACCAACCATGTCATCGTCCGCCAGTTCGCCGCCGGCATCGCCGGCTTGACGGAGGAACAATTTGCCCGGATCTCCATCGCCTATGAACCCATTTGGGCCATCGGTACCGGAGTGGTGGCGACTCCCGAAATTTGTTCCTCTGCGCACCAACTGGTTCGCCGCGAGGCCGAAAAGCGCTTCGGCGCGGAAGCCGCCCATCAACTCCGCGTCATGTATGGCGGAAGCGTAAAGCCTGACAACATCAAGGGTCTTATGGCCGAATCCGAAATCGACGGCGTGCTTGTCGGAGGCGCCAGCCTCCACCCGCAATCGTTCGCAGCCATCGTCAACGCCGCGTGAATGCCGTTAAAGAATGTTCGCTGACCAGTTCTCCAGAATAGACTTCACTTTCTGGCAAAACTGATCGGCCGTGGCCCCATCCGTAATCCGATGGTCAAACGTCAACGCCAGGTGCGCTTGCGAGCGAATCGCAATGGCGTCGCCATCCACCACCGCCGCCACCTTCTCCACCGCGCCAACACCCAGAATCGCCACCTGCGGCTGGTTGATCACGGGTGTCGCGAAGATGCTCCCAAAGCTGCCGAAATTCGTAATCGAAAATGTGCCGCCCTGCACTTCGTCCGGCTTCAGTTGCCGCGAACGCGCGCGCGTCGCAAGATCCACAATTGACCGCTGCAGTCCCGCCACGTTCTTCTCATCCGCATTGCGAATCACCGGCACTATCAAGCCGTTCTCGAGCGCAACCGCAATCCCGATATTGATGTCCCGGTGATAAACAATGTTCTTCCCGTCGAGGGACGCGTTGAAAATCTCAAAGCTGCGCAGCGCCTCCGTCGCCGCTGCCGTCACGAACGGCAGAAACGTCAAGGAAAATCCATTCCGCGCCTGAAACTCTGCTTTCGATTTTTCGCGCAGCTTGGCGACTTTCGTCATGTCCACGCGATGCACCGTCGTCACATGCGCCGACGTCCGTTTGCTCATCACCATGTGCTCGGCGATCTTCTGCCGCATCGTGGTCATCGGCTCCGTGCGAATGCGAGCCGCTTCGGCCAGCGGCATCGGTGCCTGGGTTTGCGGGGGGGTCTGCTGCGGCGCTTGAGGCTGCTGCTTCGCCTCTGTCGGCGGAGGCTCTATCGGGTATGGACCGGCACTCGTCGCCACAGGCGGATGTGCAGGCGGAGCAGAATAAGTCTGCGCCGCTTGCGACGACATGTACGCTTCCACATCCTGCTTCGTAATGCGCCCGCCCGCGCCCGTTCCCTTCACTTGAGAAAGGTCGATGTTGTACTCGCGCGCCATCTTCCGAACCAACGGAGATAGCGGACCTTGATCTTCGGTGCCGTCTGGTTGTGGAACCGGTGCCGGCGGAGGCGGCGCTGCAGGTTGAGCTTGCGGCTGCGGCGCACTCGTTCTCGCTTCCGGTGCTGCAGCCGATGGTCCCACTCCCACACTAGGCGGAGTAGTAACGGTTTGCTGAGCTGGTTGATGTGCCGGTGCGGTTGCGGGGGCCGGAGCTGCGGCGGGTGCGGCGGCCGCCCCATCGCCAATCCGCGCCACTACCGAATTGATCGCTACCGTCGCGCCTTCCTGCACCAGCACTTCGCTCAGCACTCCCGCTTCCGGCGACGGAATCTCGGTATCTACTTTGTCGGTCGAAATCTCAAACAGCGGTTCGTCGCGCTCCACCTTCTCGCCCGGCTTCTTCAGCCAGCGCGTGAGCGTACCTTCCGTGATGCTCTCGCCCATCTGGGGCATAACTACGTCAATCATCGAATCTCCTGCAGTTCCTCATTTGCCGTCACTAACTCGTAGCCAAACACGTTTGCAAAGGAGGCGCTGACGGCGCGCATCACCTCCTGCCGGCTCGCGCAACAGGCCAAACTCCGCAGCGAGCAAACCGGCCTCGTCAATCCACACGGAACAATGTATTTGAAATAGCTGAGGTCCGTGTCCACATTCAACGCGAAACCATGCGAGGTAACCCAGCGGCTGATGTGGATCCCGATGGCCGCAATCTTCGCGCCGGCAACCCACACGCCTTCATATCCGCGCTCGCCAATCCGGCTTGCCTGAATTCCAAACTCCGCCAAAGCATCGATCAGCACCTGCTCCACCGCGCAGAAATACGCATGCACATCGCGCTTCCACGCCTTCAAATCCAGAATCGGATAGCCCACAACCTGACCGGGACCATGATACGTAACGTCCCCGCCGCGATCCGTTTCGTAAAACTCGATTCCCGTTCTCGCAAGAACCTCCTCGCTCGCGAGCACGTGTTGCTGCCGGGCGTTTCGCCCGAGCGTCACCACATGCGGATGCTCCACGTACAGCAGCGTATCGACGCCTTCGCCCCACTTCCGCCGCTGCACGAGTTCCTGCTGCACCTCGAGCGCATCCGCATACCGCATGCGCCCCAGATCGACAACCTCAAGTGGTCTCATAACAGAACCGCGCGCGTAAGCACGCGGAAGGTTAGATGTTGATCGCCAGCCCGTAGACGTTGTTAAACGCCTCGCCGATGGCCTCATAGATGGTTGGATGCGCATGAATCGTCGCCATCATGCTCTCCACCGTCGCTTCCGCTTCCATCGCCGTCACCGCTTCAGAGATCAATTCGAACGCTTCCGGCCCGATGATGTGTACGCCTAGAATCTCACCGTACTTTTCTTCGGCGATGACCTTCACGAAGCCTTCATGTTTGTCCAGAATCGTGGCCTTGCTGTTCCCGACAAACGGAAATTTCCCCACCTTGACGTTGAACCCTTGCGCCTTCGCCTGCGCCTCCGTCAAACCCACGCTGCCAATCCCCGGATCCGTATAAGTCGCACCCGGGATCCGATTTCGATTGATCGGCCGGACCTGCTTCCCCGCAATGTGCCCCACCGCGACCATGCCCTCGGCCGTCGCCACGTGCGCCAGTTGCGGAGTTCCCGCCACAATATCGCCAATCGCGTACAATCCCGGTTCGCCGGTTCGCTGGTATGCATCCACCTTCACGAACCCGCGATCCAGTTGTGCCTGCGTGCTCTCGAGCCCAATATTCTCGGTAATCGGCTTGCGGCCCACTGCTACCAGTAGCTTCTCGAACTCCATCTCCTCTTTGTTCCCGTTCGCCAGCGTCACGCTGACGCTCACGGAGTTCGCATTCTTGCGGATGTTCTCCGCCTTCGCTCCGGTCTCGCACCGAATGCCGGTCTTCTTAAAGTGTTTCTCGAGCTCCTTCGAGATCTCCTCATCCTCCACCGGCACCAACCGCGGCAGCATCTCGAGCACCGTCACTTGCGAACCAAAGCGGTTGAAAATCGAAGCAAACTCGACGCCCACCGCGCCTGCGCCAATAATCCCGATCGATTTCGGCACTGCTGGCATATCGAGAATTTCGATGTTGGTGAGGATCAGATTCGCATCCGGCTGCAACCCAGGCAGCATGCGTGCCTCAGAGCCCGTAGCCAGAATGATGTTCTTCACTTCGACCGTCTGCTGGCCCTTTTCGCCCTCCACCTGAATGCGCCCGCCGCCCATCAACCGCGCATAGCCCTTGATCACATCGACCTTGTTCTTGCGCATCAAAAACTCGATACCCTTCGAATGCTTCGTAACGATCTTGTTCTTACGATCGAGCACTCGCGAATAATTCAGTTGCGGATCTTTACACTGAATTCCTTGCGCTTCCGGATCTTTGAAATAGTCCCAAACATCCGCGGTATGAAGCAGGCTTTTGGTAGGTATACAACCGACTAAGAGGCACGTCCCGCCCAACCTCGGTTGCTTCTCGATCAGGGCGGTTTTCAGACCATATTGACCCGCCCGAACCGCTGCCGAATACCCGCCCGGGCCGCTGCCAATAACCACGACATCATAAGCCATTTTCGACTCAAGTGTAGCAATCGGGCCTTATTTATCACGGGTTTCCGTGTCCTACTCGTACCTTAACGCCACAATCGGATCGATCTTCGTCGCGCGTAGCGCTGGCAAATAAATCGCGAGCGCCGCCGCTCCAATCAGCGTCAGAGGAATACTAACAAATGTCGCGGCATCCGTCGCCGTCACGCCATAAATCAGCGAGGCCATAGCGCGCGACAGCAAATAGGCCAGCGGTAAACCGACCGCCAACCCTGCCGCCGTCGTCACGATTCCGCGCCGAAAGACCATCGCGAGCACGCTCCCGCGCGAGGCCCCCAGCGCCATCCGCAGTCCGATCTGCTGCGTCTGCTCCGAAACCAGGTATGCCATGACGCCGTACACTCCAACCGCCGACAAAAACAGCGCCACGCCTCCAAACACGCCCATCAGCGCGGCCATGTAATTCAGTCCAATAGCCCTGTTGTGGATCAACTTAGCCATCGTTCGGATTTCGATAATCGGTTGTTCGGCATCCACCGAGTGGATCGCCGCAATCACAGCCGGCGCCTGCGCCAACGGATCCCCCGCCGTACGAACTGCCACATCCATTCCAAGCGCGGGCGCTTGTTGATACGGAACATAAATCGCCCGGCGCGGCTGGCGGTCATAAGGACTGTGCATCATGTCGCCCACAATCCCCACGATTGTTTTCCATGGACTGTTTGCAGTGGGGTCATCAATCTTAATTCGCTTTCCGATCGGCGACTCGTTCTTCCACCACCGTTCGGCCATGCGTTTGCTGATCACCGCGACCTGCGGCGCTTGCGGCCCATCGCGCTCATCGAGCAGTCGCCCTTCCCGCAACGGGACATGCAAAGTTTCGAAATACTGCGGGCTCGTTACCTGATACTGGCCGCCAGGCTGATTCCCCGGCTCGACGGGTTTTCCTTCGATGACGAAGGACCGGCCGTCCGAATGATCGCTATACGGCAGTGCGCTCACTGCGGCCGCGGAACGCACGCCCGGCACGGCCCGGATGCGCTCCAGAACCTGCTGATAAAACCCAGCCACTTGGTACGGCTTTGCATATTTGCGGTCCGTGACGGCCAGTCGCATCGTCAACAGAGTTGCCGGTTCCAGCGCCTCGCCGTTCTTTACCAGCGTCTGGAAGCCGCGCAGCATCAGGCCGGCGCCCACCAGCAAGATCACCGCCAACGCAATTTCCGCCGCCACCAGTATGTTCCGTAACCGCTGCCGGGCCTTTCCGAGCGAAGAGCTTCGGCCGCCCTCTTTCAGCGTGTCAACCAGGTTCGGTTGCGAACAATGCCACGCGGGCGCCAATCCCGCAATGATGCCGCTCGCTGCCGCCGCAGCCATGGTGAACATCAGCGCCCGCGCATCGAGATGAATGTCCTTCCAGCCGAGGATGTAGCGTTGTATCTCAGCCGGCATGGCGCCCCGAATCGCGTTCATCCCCCAGTAGGCAATAACCAGCCCCACGGCCGCTCCCAATGCGCAGAGCACAATGCTCTCCGTCACCAGTTGCGAGATAACTCTCCAACGCGCCGCTCCCAGCGCCCGGCGCACCGCCACGTCTCGCAGCTTTCCGGTACTGCGTGCGAACTGCAGGTTCGCGACATTCGCGCACGCAATCAGCAGCACAAACAGAACCGATCCCAGCAGCATCACCAGGTATTGCTGCGTTTCGTAATCCACCAGGAATTTTCGCGCCGGCCACACCGCAAAGCGGCGGTTCTTGTTTGTGTCCGGATAGGTTCTTTCCAGATTCTTGGCGATGCTCTCAACCTCGGCCGCTACCTGCCCCACTGTGCGGCCAGGCTTCATTCGTGCAATCGATTGCAGGGTGTTCGACTTGCGCGTGTTGCGTTGGGCAGGCGTCAGCGCCAGCGGCGTCCAAAGCTCCGTTGCCAGCGGGAAATCGAAATCGGGGGACATCACTCCCACCACGGTGTAGTTTTGGTCATCCAATCGTATGGACCGGCCCACAATCCCCGCGTCCGCGCCATAGCGGCGCCGCCACAACCCATCGCTCAGGATCACTTCCCGTTCATGCCCAGGCTGGTTTTCGTCTGCGACGAATGCGCGCCCCCGCGCCGGCTGAACGCCAACCACGTGGAAAAAATTCGCGGTCACCAGAGTCTGCAACACGCGATCGGGCTCTCCGCTGCCAGCCAGGTTCGCCATCCCGCCCTCCCAGCTCGCCAGATCCTCGAAAGCACCGCTTTGCTGTTTGATGTCGTCTATATCTGCCGGCGTAGCGCTGTTCCAATCGTTTGGGTCACCCGGCACTGCTTGCATTACGGTCGCCAGGCTCTCCAGGTGCGGCAGCGGCGCCGGCTTCCAAAGCAGCGCGTCGCATACGCTGAAGATCGCGGTCGTCACCCCAATCCCCAGTGCCATTGTCATCACCGCAGTTGCCGTAAATCCGGGCGACTTGCGCAACGCACGCGCCCCTTGAGTAACGTCCTGCCAAATATTCATGCGCACCCCTGACGAAATAAAATACGTACGGTTTTCGCTAAAGTTCCAGCCTAATGAGGCGGGCGCCCCGCAGCCCGCGGGCGAAACTGTTAGCGTATATACAAATGTATACACTGAGAAAGAAGAGAGGCTTCGCCACTCCCCGACCGGCCACCGCAGTCGCAAAATGGGGCAATGCTCCCGCCATCCGCATTCCGAAACAGGTAATGGAAAAAGCAAATCTTCATGAGGGAGATTCAATTGAATTCGAGGTGCAATCTCCCGGGATTATCATCCTGCGCGCTGCACCCGTCCGGCCTGCATTGGAAGATCTCGTTGCAGCGATCACTCCCCGGAACCGTCACGGCGAGACCGAATGGGGCAAGCCCCGGGGCAATGAGGTCTGGTGAGCAAACCCCGCACCCCTCAACCGGGAGATCTCATCAAGGTCGATTTTGACCCCCAAACCGGGCGCGAACAAGCGGGCTGGCGTCCTGCATTGGTTGTCTCCGAAGCCTCGTACAATGCGCGATCGAATCTCGCATTGATCTGCCCCATAACCAGTCAAATCAAAGATTACCCTTTCGAAGTCGCGCTGCCGAAGGGCTGTGGGGTGCAGGGGGTCGTGCTCGCAGATCACGTCAAATCGGCGTACCTGAAAGCGCGCCGTGTTAGGCACTTAGGATTAGCGCCTCAAGAGGTGCTGGATACCGTGCGCGCCTACATAGCGCTGTTGATCGGCGCCAAATGAGCACTCCGCCACCTTGCTATTTCTCCTCCAACAATCCGTACACATCCAGTTGATTCGAAAATGTCGCCACATACACCCGCCCGTCCGCAACCACAGGCGCCTCAAACTTAGCCAAATTCCCCAGCGCATCACGCCCCGGATTCTCATCGCTATCCCACAACTCACGAGTCAGGTCCATGGCGTCAAACGCGCGTAGAGCGCCCGGCACCACATGCACAATCGAATTCAACTTCGTCGTCGTTGCCCACACTATCCCCGTCCCGCTCTTGTTCCCGTCAGACGACACCGTGATGCTTCCGCCTGGATATTCAGAACCGAACGTACTGCTCGAAAACGGCTCCGTTTCGAAGCGCCCGTCGTGGAATCGAAAACCCTTCAGAAAATCTTTCCATCCCCACACATAGAGAACCGGATTCGGTGAGCCGGTCCACAGCGCCGCGCTATGGATCTCGTACGACTGCGGCGTCGCCGCGAACCTTTGCACTGACCCGGCATCTTTGCCCTCCAGATGCCCCATATTGTCCCGATCCACCACGAATACGACGCCCTCTTTGCCCGCCCCCACCACCAGGTTCGAATCCGGAAACAGCATCGGAGCCGTCGCGCCCAAATCCTGATCGTGTTCGAACAGCCACTTCCAGTTGTTCGGCGTGAACCAATCGAGCAATTCCAGGCGCGCGCTCAACTTCAGGAAACTGTCCGCGAAATCCGTCGTGCCGTTAAACGTGCCGTCTCCCGTCACGACATACACGTTCCCTTTCGCATCGGCCGCTAGCCCGCCCCCCGATTGCCAGATCCCGCCGCGGTCTCCGTTCAGCGTATCGATATAAACAGCCACTTGCTCCTGAACATTCGCGGCGTTATACGCCATCACCCAGCCATGCAACGGATAGAACGTGCCATAGGCGCTGAAGCCGATGTAAACGTTCCCATTCGCAACCAGCAGACCCGCGCGCTGCATGCGCGTGTTCGGATTCCAGACGACGGTCCCGTCCGCGTTGCGGTCTTTGCCCGACACCGACCCACTCACCTGAGCCCGAATCAGAACTGGCCCATTGAATTTCTCCGCGCCTGTCGCAATGTCAAGCGCGTGCAAAAACAGTGCCGCGTTTTTGCCCTACAGCGTCGTCGCAACAACGTATAACGTTCCCCGTCGAAACGTCGATCGCCGGCGTGCCCATAATTCCCATCTCGGGTTGCACGTACCCCAACATCGTGTTCGGCGGAAACGGAATCGAAGGCCCCAGTGTCACGTGCCAATAGGGTTCCCCTTCAGCGGGATTTTCGGCGTCGAAAGCGTAAACCGTGTTGTGCAAAGTCGCCACATAGACCACGTTGTGCGCCCCTTTACCCGGAATAGAGACATTCGGCACATACAACGGCAGCGCGTACGTGTAGCCGTCCAGCTTGCGCGTAAACAGCTTTCCAAACTGCTTCGGATTTACATTCGACGTGTTGAGGATCTTCTCTTCAAGGTTCGCGTTCGTGCGCAGATTGTTGTACTGCGCAACAGGAACCGTTACCTGCGCGTGCAGCCAAATGGCGGCGGCAAACCCGAAAAGGATTTTCATGACGCGAGCACCTCGTGCCTCCGCCTCACTGCATTTTCTGCCGAACTGCTTCAATCGTGTTCTTCGCCCATTGATTATTCGGCGCCAGGCCCAAAATGATTGTCAGCTCCTTCTGCTCCCCCGCCAGGTCTCCTTGCTTGCCGAAAAGCTTAGCCCGATTTTCCCGCGCCAGAATAAAATCGGGCTCGAGTTCAATCGCTTTATCCAGATTGTGCGCGGCCAGCGCCATCTCTCCCTGCCCAATGTACGCCGAACCCAGCGCATTGTAAGCGGCGCCGAAATCCGGGTCTAATGCAAGCGCTTTCTGATAATCGGCGATCGCGCGTTGCCGCTCGCCCGAGCGCGAGTACGCGAGCCCTCGATAACGATACGCCTGCGCCCAATCGGGCCTCTGCGCAATCACTTTCTCAAAAGCCTCCACGGCCGTCGCGTATTCTTGCGCATCGTACGCCGCCCGCCCCAGCAGGAACCACGCGGACACTGAATCGGGCCGCAATTTTAAGGCCGCTTGAGCATCGACTTCCGCCTGCGGGTACTGCTGAATTCTCAAGCGCGCATATCCGCGAGCCAGATACTGCTCCGCGCTTTGCGGCTGCCAATTCGGATCGGGACCAGCCCTGTTCCCGGCTCCCGCATGCCCCGTCATCCCGCTCGTCAATACAAGCGTTCCTTTGCTCTCCACCGGCTGTCCGTTCATCGACGCTGGACGAAACCGCCAATTCTTCATCTGCGGCATGGCCTTCTCGGCCCACTCATTCGACGTCGTTTTGACAACCGATACGTTCTGCACGTTTCCGTTCGCGTCTACCCTCAAAGCCAATTCCATCTCTTCTTCACCGCCGTCATTGCGGTTTTCGGGAATCTTTCCTTCAATCATTTGCGGCCTGCTCGCACCGCTCGCCAGATTGAACTCAAGACTGGCTAACTGGTTGTCGTGCTTAGGAACCAATAGACGAAAATTCATCATGATCTGCGCTGTATCCGCAACGGCAACTCCCTGCCGGGTCGCAGGTTCGAATCTCCACGTCGATAGCGCCCGCACCGCGTTCTCATCCAGGCCAAATCCCGCGCCGCGTGTCACCTGAATATTCTGTGGAATGCCTTCAGCGCTAATCACGGCGCTGCACGTAACCACCGCGTTCACGCTCGCCCGCCGCGCCTCCTCGCTGTATTCGGGCTCAACCTTGGAACGCACGCGCGGATGAACATCCGGCTGCGAAGTATTTTGCGCAACGCTCGAAAATTGTCTCCCCTGTCCGGCCGCGTCTCGGGCGTTTTTCGCCCACGCATCGTTGGGCGAAAGCGAAAGGATAATCGCCAGCTCCTCGAGTTCGTCCTTCCAATCGTGCTGCATCCCGAACAAAATGGCCCGGTTCTCCCGAGCGCGCAGGTAATCCGGTTCCAGATCGATCGCTTTGTCGAAATTGATCTTCGCTTTGTCAAATTGCTTCAACTCCCGCAACGCCCAGCCCAGATCGTTATACCCGTTCGAGGCATAGGGGTCCAGCTCCAGCATCTTCTGATAATCCGCAAGCGCGCGTTCCTGCTGACCCGAATACCAATAACTGAGGCCGCGATAGTGGTAGCCCTGCGCCCATCTGGGCCTGCCTTCCACAACCTGATTGAAGTCTTTAATCGCAGTCGAATAATCTTTCTGTTCGTAAACTGCGCGCCCATGCAGGAACAACGCGACATACGATGGGGGACATAACTTCAAAGCTTGTTCCGCATCCGCTCGCGCCTCTGCATACTGGTTTCTGTTGACTTGCAAAAATCCTCTGGCAAGAAATTCTTCCGCCGATTGCGGCTTCCAGTTCGGGTCGGGCCCGCCCGCCGCAGAAACCACGGGTGTGGCCGGTGCCGCCGCCGGGCTCTGCATAGCAGGACCTTGCATCACCGGAATGGCTTTGGGATCAGGCGGCCGATATTTTGAGGTCAGAACGTGATGAATGTCAGCGGCCAAAAAATACTCGGTATCGGAACGCTCCCCCACGCGATACGCTGCCACGATTCCGTTTGGATCCACAATCGCAACCGTCGGTAACGCCATCGCAGCGTATTGCCGAATCACAATCGAATGCTCCGGCGCGAGCGCGATACGGTATGTCATTTTATTCTTCGCGACAAAACCACGCACCGTCTCTTCCGGTTCCTGGGAATTTACCCCGATCACAACTACATTTTTCTTTGCAAACTTTTTTGAGATTCGCTCGATGCCAGGGATCTCCGCCCGGCAAGGGCCGCACCAGCTTGCCCAGAACTCGAGCAAAACGACATTGCCTCGCAACGCGCTCAGTTGCACGTCGTGACCATCCAGATCTTTCAGGTGAAAGTCCGGTGCCGGCCGTCCCACGAAGAAATCGGCGACCGACTGCGCCCTATCGGCTGCCAGGCACGCGCCCGCCGCTATCGTAGCCAATAAGCAGGTTGCCAGCGCTCGCATCGTCATCCGAGCCTCTCCCATTTGGTGAAGCAATTTCCCAACCTCAGCACCAACGTGCTGCTGAGTAAAAGCTTACGAGCGTACGCGCCCGCCAACACTCTCCAAAAGGTTAACTCGGAATATCGGAAGCCCTTACGGGCCGGCTGCCACATGGGCCGTTCTCGCTCGGGCGGTCAGGAGACCAAACTCAATCCTCGCGCAAGGCAACCATGGGGTCGAGTCGCGCGGCTCGGTACGCCGGCATCCAGCAGGCAAGAGCCGCCACCGAAAGCAAAAGCAACGGTACGCCAAGGAACACCGGCGCATACAGCACGCCATGGTTGAAATGAACATCAACTACTATCGTGATCAGCCAGCCGACGCATATCCCAATAGCCGCAACCCGCAGCGTCTCGCTTGCCATCTGCGTCACTACCTGCTGAACCGTTGCCCCAAGAGCGAGGCGGACGCCAATTTCCTTCACTCTGCGCGCAACC
>Ga0213876_10000540_pt1 | contig 28483 bp, 20 predicted proteins | sample BarmaccomBMRX_R9_FD_160113 | JGI IMG/M metagenome (GOLD analysis project Ga0213876, IMG submission 160113) | Root-associated microbial communities from Barbacenia macrantha in rupestrian grasslands, the National Park of Serra do Cipo, Brazil - RX_R9 | ecosystem: Host-associated > Plants > Roots... | reverse complement strand
TGACAGACTCATGGACGCCGTAAACGGGTAAAAAGCAAAGAGGGCTTAAACCCGACTGTCAACAACGTCACACAGCGAACACGGCGGAAGAAGGCGGCCATGACGTAAGAGTTCACACGGTCACACGGCGGCCGCAGCGGAGGAGAATCACACGGCGCCACGGCGGACCACGGCGAACACGGCGGGAAGACAAGTTACAGACTTGACATCGGCGACTCTTCCCCAAGCTCGCCCCCGACACCCGCTGTCATTTGTGGCGTTCTCTGCCGCCCCGAACGCCGAACGCCGAACGCTTTCCCCCTCTTCCCGCCGTGGTCGCCGTGTTCCGCCGTGGCGCCGTGTGAGTCTTTTACGTCGTGCCCGCCGTGTGACCTTAATCTGTGTCAATCTGTGTAATCTGTGGATGTTTTTTCTTTTCTGCGTTCCTCTGCGTGTTCTGCGGATGATTCCTGTCTTCCCGCCGTGGTCGCCGTGGCTCGCCGTGTTCGCCGTGTGAACTCTTACGTGGTGCCCGCGTCATTCCGCCGTGCCCGCCGTGTGACCGTGGGACGGCCTTTCCGGTCCGGACCCGCGAATTAAGGCTAACCGGGGGGTTTGGCGGCAGGAGGCGGAGATCAAAAATGGAGAAGGTCAGACTCGGGATCATCGGGGTCGGCGCGATGGGCGAGGTGCATGCGCAAAACATTCTCAACGGCAAGGTGCCCCGCTGTGAACTGGCGGCGATCTGTGACCGGCACCCGGAACGGCTGCAGCGGTTCGCCTCGATTCCCGGCTTTGTCTCGGTCGATGAGCTGCTGGCTTCTTCCGCCACGGATGCAGTCCTGATCGCGACCCCGCACTACTCTCATACCGCGATCGGAATTCAGGCACTCAACTCCGGGAAGCACGTGCTCGTTGAAAAGCCGATCTCTGTCCACAAAGCCGATGCGGAACGTCTGCTCGCGGCACACACGCGGTCCGACCAGGTGTTCGGGGCCATGTTCAACCAGCGCACGGATCCCTTTTTCCTCAAACTGCGCCAACTGGTGCAGTCGGGTGAACTCGGGCCGGTCCGGCGCGTGCACTGGACCATTACCGACTGGTTCCGAACCGAAGCCTACTATCAATCCAGTGCGTGGCGGGCCACCTGGGCGGGAGAGGGCGGCGGCGTCCTGCTGAACCAATGCCCTCACAACCTTGATCTGTACCAGTGGATCTTCGGAATGCCCTCCAGCGTGCGCGCCTTCTGCCATTTCGGCCGGTATCATGACATCGAGGTTGAGGACGACGTCACGGCCTACCTCGAGTACCCGGACCGGATGACGGCGGTGATCAACGCTTCGACCGGTGAGGCGCCCGGCACCAACCGTCTTGAAGTGGCCGCCGAACGGGGTAAGGTCGTGATTGAAAACGACCAGTTTCTGTTTACCCGGAACGAAGTGCCCATGAGCGAATTTTCGCGAACCGATCCGGGTCGATTCTCAGCGCCCGCAACCTGGGACGTCCGGATTCCCGTCCGAGGCCATGGCCCGCAGCACGATGGCGTTCTCGCCAATTTTGTGGCCGCCATTCTGGACGGGGCATCCCTGATCGCGCCGGCCCGGGAGGGCATCTTATCGCTGGAACTCGCCAATGCGTTTCTGCTCTCAACCTTGGAAAACCGCTCGGTGCAGCTTCCTCTGGACGGGACCCTCTTTGAACAACACCTGCAAAGGCTGATCGCGTCATCCAGCCAACAAAAGCCCAAGGTCGTCCGGCCGGCGGTGGATGATATGGCCAGTTCGTTCCGCTAACCCTTCACTGCGCCCCTTTTACGATGAGCCTCAGCCAAACCGGTTTCGATTACGCTCACAAAGGCAAACCTCAACCCGTGTGCCGGCCGGGCGAATTCACGTTTGCGGCCGCCGCCCTTGATCACGGCCACATCTACGGACAATGCAACGGGTTGATTGAAGCCGGCGGCGAACTTCGCTGGGTGTATGACCCTGATCCGCTCAAGATCGAAGCCTTCCGGAAAACGTTTCCGCAGGCTCAGGTTGCCCAGTCGCTGCAGCAAATCCTGGATGACGCGGAAATCCGGCTGGTCGCATCAGCCGCCGTGCCGTCCGGCCGCGGACCGCTTGGGGTTCAGGTCATGCGCGCGGGAAAACATTACTTTACCGACAAACCCCCTTTTACGGAACCGGCTCAGCTCGAGGAAGCCAGGCGCGTCGTCGCGGAGACCGCTAAAAAATACATGGTTTACTACAGCGAACGTCTGCACGTCGAATGCGCGGTGTTCGCCGGTGACCTGATCGGGCAAGGCGCAATCGGCCGCGTCCTGCAGGTGCTTGGCTTGGGTCCGCATCGTCTCAGCGCCGGGAACCGTCCCCCGTGGTTCTTTGAGCGGGCGAAATACGGCGGCATCCTGTGTGATATCGGCAGCCACCAGATCGAGCAGTTCCTCTTCTACACGGGAGCCTTCGACGCCGTCATCACTTCGGCCCGCATCGCAAACTATGGCCACAAAGAATACCCGGAGCTCGAAGACTTCGGGGATGCTTCATTGATCGCCGACAACGGCGCAACGTCGTATTTCCGGGTGGATTGGTTCACCCCGGACGGCCTTCGCACCTGGGGTGACGGCCGCACGATGATTCTCGGCACGGACGGCTACATCGAACTGCGGAAATACATCGACGTTGCCCGCGACTCCGGGGGCGACCAGCTGTTTCTGGTGAACCAACAGGGCGAACAACACTTTGCTCTGGGCGGAAAGGTCGGGTTTCCCTTTTTCGGCCGGTTGATTCTCGACTGCATGCATGGAACCGAAACGGCCATGACCCAACAGCACGCATTCAAGGCGGCCGAGCTCTGCCTTAAGGCCCAAACCGCAGCCCGGCGCATCGAGTAAGGGTGAGGCATCAACGCCCGGAGAGCGTGCACCAGGTCCCCCCGGCAAATTATTCGTGTAACCAGGGACGGGCCGGACCGTCTCTCCGGGTACATCCTATGAAAAGGTTTCTTCTGATTATCGCACTCGTGATGGGCGCAGCCGCCCTGGGCGCGCCGCAGGCTAAGGCGGGGGTTTTCATCGGCTTGCCGCTTCCTCCGTTACCTATCCCGGCGCCGGGAGTTGCGTTTTATGGGCCCGGCTATTATGCCCCCGGTTACTACTACGGACCGTATGGGTACGGCTACTATCGTCACCCGTACTGGCGGCACCGGTACTGGGGCCGTGGTCACTGGCGCTATCGCTAATTAGCCGGTTGATCGATCGCCAAGTTTGCAGGGGCCGGCGGCAACCTCGATCAGGGGTTGCCGCCGGTTCGCTTTTATTGGTCATTCCGGGCCCGTGCAGGCGAGCGTGGCCAGGACCAGGACGGAATCGCGGAAAAATCGCCGAACGAAAGGTAAAAGAGGGGGAGGTATCCTCAGGCGCCGGGGCGGAACGCCGCGTGCTGTTGCACGCGGCGTTTCGCCTCCAAGCGCGAATAACTCTCTACCAAAAGGACACGACCTCTCAAAGGCAAGGGTGCAAGCGTAATTTAAAATGCCTGCAGGGATTTTGATCAGTATAAATGATTCTTAATTTTACAGCCGAGACCAGCCACGAACCCGTTGCTCACCGTCCCGTTTCCATGCTCCTCCCCAGGAAGCCGGCTTGAACGATCATTCTCCGCCTGTTCTGAATTACTCCACGCCGGGTGAGAACGCAGGTTCCCGGGCTGAAAGCCGAGACCCGAATTGGACTTCATGATCCTGCCGATCCTACTTTGTCCTGTATGCGAGCGTGCGTAATCCATCGTGCAAAGGACCTCCGCATCGAAGACCTCCCTGATCCGGCAAAGCTTCAACCGGACGAAGTTTTGGTCGGGCTCGGCGCAGGCGGGATCTGCGGATCAGACCTGCATTACTACCACGACGGGGGTGCCGGCGATTTTCGACTGCGCGAACCGCTGGTGTTGGGCCATGAGGTGGCCGGTGAGATCATGGCAACCGGCAGCGGCGTTACGGCGCTTGAGGCGGGACAACGCGTGGCGGTAAACCCGACGCGCCCCTGTTTTTCCTGCAGGGAATGCCGTGCCGGACGCGCCCATCTTTGTCAAAACGTCCGTTTTTACGGCAGCGCCGCGCGTTTTCCCCATGTGCAAGGGGCTTTTGTGGAGCGTTTTGTTGCGTCCGAACGGCAGTGCCATCCCATCCCGGACCACCTCTCTTATCCGGCGGCGGCGTGCGCCGAACCGCTCGCGGTGGCATTGCATGCCGTCACCCGTGGGGGCCCACTGCTCGGCAGCCGCGTGCTGGTCACCGGTTCCGGGCCGATCGGGGTACTGGTGGCCGCGGCCTGCCGGCTTGCCGGGGCGACGGAAGTGGTCGTAACCGATTTGTTTGGCGAGGCGCTCGCAGTCGCCCTGGCCATGGGCGCCACCGAAACCATCAACGTGAGCGAGGCCGGCTCCGGCGATAGCCGGCTTTCGCAGCTCGCAGACGAATTTCATGCCGTGTTCGAAGCATCGGGCAGCCCGGCCGCCCTTCAACTCGGGATCCAGGCGGCGCGCCCGCAGGCGAAGGTGGTGCAAGTCGGGATGCTGCCGCCGGGCAATGTCGCCGCACCACTCAACCGCGTCCTGGCTAAAGAACTCGCGGTGGTGGGCACGTTTCGTTTCTATGAAGAGTTTGGCTGGGCGGTGACGGCGCTGGCCGGCGGGCGTATCGACGTCACTCCCTTGTTAAGCGCGCAATTTCCGCTCGGGCGCGCGCCCGAGGCATTCGCCTTGGCGAGCGACCGGCGCCGGGCGATGAAAGTGTCGCTGGTGCCGGACCCTTAAGGGAATTCAGGAACCCGCTCGGGTTCGAGTGTTGAACCCGAGCGAACTTCGGAGTGGCTGCTCCTCTGAAAGGGGGTAAAGACCGGCTCGGCCTCGCCGGGCCGCGTCAGATGTGCGGCGCAAGCAGCGTCAGGTCGGCCGGGCTCAGCCGTTCCTTTGCATTTGCCACCTGGTGCCAGTAGGGATAAATCAATACCGGCGCGCTGACCTGGTCGAGGCGCTGACGCTCTTCGGGCGTGAGTTTCAGGTTAGCCGCGGCAAGGTTGTCAGCGAGCTGCGCCTCCGTGCGGGCGCCGATGACCAGGGAAGTCACACCGGGCCGGCCAAGCAGGTAAGCCAAGGCAACCTGCGCGGCGGACACCTCGTGAGCCTTACTAACTTCGACCAGGACATCAATGGTATCGTAAAGCTTTTCTTCGTTATGAATGGGAGGTTCGGCCCAACCCCCGAAGTGGCGCGAACCTTCCGGTCCTTGCTGGCCGCGGCGATATTTTCCGGACAGAAGCCCGCCGGCCAACGGGCTCCAGATCAGGATCCCGAGGCCTTGATCGATGGTGATCGGAACCAACTCGTATTCCGCTTCGCGCGCCTGTAACGAATAGTAAATTTGTTGGCTGACGAACCGGGCATAATTGTGACGGTCGGAAACGGCCAGCGCCTTCATCAAATGCCAGCCCGAGTAATTCGAGGCGCCGATGTAACGAACCTTGCCGGAACGCACCAGCGTGTCGAGCGCCTCCAGGGATTCTTCGAGGGGCGTCGCGCCGTCCCACTCGTGTAACTGGTACAGGTCGACGTGATCAGTCCGGAGCCGGCGCAGGCTTCGTTCGCATGACCGGATCAGGTGATACCGCGAAACGCCACCGTCGTTCGGCCCGTTTCCGACAACCATCCTGGCTTTGGTTGCGATCAGCACGTCATCCCGGCGGCCTTCCAGGGCCTGGCCGAGAATTTCCTCTGAAACACCCGCCGAGTACATATCCGCCGTGTCGAACAGATTCACACCGGCTTCCAGGCAAAGATCCACCTGACGCCGCGCACCCTCGACGTCTGTGGTGCCTATCTTATTAAAGACGCCGCGGCCGCCGAAGGTCATTGTGCCCAAGGTAAGCACCGAGACCCGCAAACCGGATTTTCCGAGTTGACGATATTCCATGTGGGCACCCCTACATCATGGTTGGACGGTCAGCGAATAAAGAAGCTCACTTCACGATCACGATCTTGGTCCGGTCGATCGTCAGGGCCACCGCGACGATCAGCACGAGGCCGAAGACGATCTGTTGGGCGAAGATGTTGATTCCGATAAACGTCATTCCCACCCGGACGATGGTGATGATCAGGGCTCCGACGACCGTGCGACCGATGCTGCCGGCTCCGCCCGTAATCGCCGTGCCGCCGACGATGACCGCCGCGATGGCCGGAAGCAGCAGTTCGTTGGCCAGGGTCGGCGAACCGCTGGACTGGCGGGCGGCGAGCAGGATGCCGGCCAGAGCGGCCAGCGCGCCTGAGCATGCGAAGGCGATCACCTTATGCAGGTTCACCCGCACCCCGGAGGCCCAGGTCGCGGCTTCACCGGCGCCGATCGCGATGCTGTAGCGCCCGAACGGCGTGTACCTTTGCGTCCAGGCTCCTACCGCGGCGACCGCGGCGGCGATCCAGATCACGTTGGGCACGCCGACGCTGCGGCCGGTAATCCCGCTGAGCAGGAGGCGCCCGTGTTCATCGATGACGATCGATCGTTCCTGCGAGAGCAGGAGGGCGGCCGCGATCACGAGGCCGCTCGTGGCGAGCGTGACGATGAATGAAGGGATGCGCAGCCAGACGTGGAGGATGCCGCTGGTAATCCCGGCCAGCAGGCCGGCCGCCAACGCGGCGAGACAAGCGAGGTAGCCGTAACGCGGCAGCAGCAACGCAACGATGACGCTGGCAAGCGAGCAGATCGCCTGGATGGAAAGGTCGATGCTCCCCAGGATCACGACAAAAGTCGTGCCGGCCGCCAGGATAAAAAGGGTGGCCGTGTCGGCGACGGTCACCAGCAGGCTTTCCGGGTTGAAAAAGCTGGGCCGCAGCACCCCGACCGAAACCACGAGGGCAACCAGCACCAGGACGGGCGCGACCCTTCGGAACCGGTCAGCGGCCCAGGCCTGCGAGCGCGAGTGGGGCACGGAGGTTGCAGGCATGCGGTTACACCATGTGGCGGATCAGGTCCACTTGCGCCGGTTTTGCCCCCCGCGGCGCGTCGAAGCGCGCCGTGATCTCGCCGTCACGCATGACCATGACGGAATGTGAAAGCCCGATCGTTTCTTCCAACGTGTCGGCAGTCAGCACGATCGCGAGCCCCTGCTCGGACAGCGTCCGGACCAGGTCATAAACCTCTTCTTTCGCCCCCACGTCGAGCCCCCGGGTCGGGTGATCGAGGATCAGGATCTGTGAACGGGCATTCATCCACTTTGCCAGGACCACCTTCTGCTGGTTGCCCCCGCTCAGGTTCATGCAGAGCGCGTCCACGCCGGGGGTGCGGACGCGTAATCGCCGGACCCACTCCTCTGCGAGAGCACGTTCCTTTTTGATCCGGATGGCGCCGGCCCGCATCACGCTTCGCAGGCTGGCCAGCGTCATGTTCGGCACAATGGGCAGCGGCATGATCAGGCCTTCAAACCGTCGCTCCCGGGGGATGTACCCGATGCCCAGGGCAGCTGCCTGATCCGGCGAGGTGAACCGGACGCGTTTGCCTCGTACCGTGAGCGTGCCGGCCGTGTGGGGCAGGAACCCGAACAGGGTGCGGGTCAGTTCCTCGCGTCCGGACCCGACCACCCCGGCGATGCCCAGCACCTCCCCTTCCCGCACCTGCAGCGTGACGTTGCGGTACGCGTGCCCGGCCGAAAGCCCTTCGGCCGCCAGCACGATGCGTTCACGCGGGGCCTGCTGGCGCGACTCGCGGTAGTATTGCGCATGCAGTTCGCGGCCGACCATGAGCTGGTGGAGTTCCGGGACGCTGGTCTGCGCCGCGGGCATCCCGGCCACCACCCGGCCGTCCTTCATCACGTAAACGCGGTCCGACACACTCAGCACTTCATCGAGCCGGTGGGAGACGAAAACAAAGCTGGCCCGGTTTCGCAGCCCTCGCACCCGGTCGAACAAGATGTCAATCTCCCGTTGTTCAAGCACGGAGGTGGGTTCATCCAGCAGGATGACCAGCGGCCGGTCAGTCCGTTCCTCCAACGCGAGCGCTTTGGCCAGCTCCACCATCTGGCGCTCGGCAAACGTCAGGCGAGCCGTCCGGGTGCGCGGGTCCAGGTTTACCCGGACTTTCTCGAGTTGCCGGCGCGCCGCGGCGTGCAACGCAGGCCAGCGGATGACGCCGGCCCCCGTAAAGGCGGTCTCCTGGCCCAGATAAATATTTTCGGCGATGCTGAGGTTAGGCAGCAACGATTGTTCCTGAAAAACGATGCCGATCCCGTGCAGGTTCGCTTCCCGCGGGCTGTTCAGCACGATCCGGGTTCCGCTCAGCGACAAGGTTCCCCGGTCGGCCCGGTAGACGCCGGCGAGAATGCGCATCAGGGTGGATTTGCCGGCGCCGTTCTCACCGACCAGGCCGACCACCTCGCCGGGCCGCACTTCGATGCTGACGTCATCGAGTGCCTGCACCCCGGCGAATGCTTTGCTGACGTTCTGAACCTGGAGCAATGCCTCAGCCATGACCGTCTATTTCGCGAATTTCAACCGCTGACGATCAGTCGAGCAAGCGACCGCGACGATGATGATCAAGCCCTGGACGGCTTGCTGCACGTCGGGTGAAATGCCCAGCAGAATCATGCCGTTGCCGATCACGGCGATGATCAGCACGCCCACGAGCGTGTTAAGGGCGCCCCCGGCGCCTCCGGTCAGAGCCGTGCCGCCCACCACGACCGCCGTGATGGTGGAAAACAGGCGGCCGTCACCGATCGTGGCGTTGCCTTGTCCGAGCTGCGCGGCGGCCAGTATGCCGCCCACCCCGTAAAATGCACCCGCCAGGGTAAAGACGGCCAGTTTCGTCCGCCGAACCGCGATGCCGGAGAGCAGCGCGAGATCTTCACCGCCGCCGACGGCAAAAGTGTGCCGGCCCAAGGTCGTGAACCGCTCGATCAACCACGCCACGATCAGCGTGCATAAAGCGACCCAGACCGCCAGCGGACAGTTCCAGATGCGCATCAATGCAAGGCTGCGAATCGCCGGGTCCAACACCCGGACGCTCGTGCCGCCCAGGACCAGCGTGGCCAGGCCAACCCCGATAAACCAACTGCCGAGCGTCACCATGAAGGACGGAATCCGCAGCCCCACGTGCACGAGCCCGTTTAAAAAACCGATGAGTGCACCCACCGCCACCGCCGCGAGCGGGCCCCACCACCCGAAGGCGTTGTGGTTATGATCGTTGCGGACCAGGATGGCCACCACCACCGCCCCCAAGGCGACCACACCTTCCACCGAGAGGTCAACGCTGCCAAGCAGGATAACGGAAGTCGCCCCCAGGGCGAGCACCAGCGGAATCGAGGCCGCGTTTGCGACGCGGATGAAGTTATTAACCTCGAAGAACCGTGGATTGCGCAGGCCGATCAGCACCGAAAGGATCACCAGCGCAAAAAAGGGCGCAAACGGCTTCAGGCGTTCCAGAAAGCCGGTAGGGTTGCTCGACGCCATAGACGGATCAGGGACACGGGAACAACCCCAGCCGGTGCGCTGCCCGCTTACGTCGCCAGATTACCCCAGTAATCGTTCCAATCGATCTTGGGCGTGTTCTCGACGAAATTCTTGTAATAGTCTTCGACGTTATCCTTCGTCACCAGGATGCCTTTGGCTTTGTAGTCACGGTGGTTATCCGGCTCCTTCGCAGGGTCGATCTTGCCGGAGCGCGCCGCGTACGCGAGGGAAAGGCCCATGCCTCCCTGCCAGTACGGATCCCAGGAAACGGTGGCCACCATGTCGCCGCTGCGGATGCTGTCGATGGCGAGCTTGATGCCGTCGATACCGGTAACCGGAATCTTGCCGGCCAGTCCTTCGGCCCGGAGGGCTTCCAAGACGCCGCTCGCCATGTCGTCGTTTGCCGCCCAGATGCCTTTGATGTCGCTGCCGAAGCGGGTCAGCCAACTGCTGGTGATGTTAAAGGCGTCCGCTGCCTTCCAGTTGGCGACCTGGAAATCGAGCAGCTTGACTTGAGGGTGCGCCGCGAGGGCATTTCCCAAACCCTCTTTACGCTCGATGGCCGGCGTGTTGGAAAGAATCCCGCCGAGACCCACGATGCCGCCGGAACCGCCCATTGCGTTGAAGAGCGCTTCGGCGGTTGCCTGGCCATATTTCACCCCGTCAAAATGAATGTGCGCAACGTAGTCCGGGTTGAAATCCTGCGGCCGCAAATCAGCCGGCTTGTTCCACTGCGTAACCAGGAACGCGCCCGCCTTGACGCACGCCTCCACGATCGGGCGGGCGTCGGGAGAATCGTTCGGGTCGACGTTCAACACCATATTCCCGCCGGTTTTGGCGAGAATGGCCCGGATGTCAGCAATGCCTTTCTCGCTGTTGCCTTCGGTAACCAGGGTTGCGTAGTCGCACCCGACGGCCTTCGCAAAGTCCTGGCCGCCCTGGTTCCAGGTTGCGTGGTAAGGGTTGGCCAGCGAACGGATCGAGTTTACCAGCACCGGTTTGACGGTGTTGTCGGCGGCAAAAACGCCGCGCGGCAGGACGCCGAACGCCGCCGCGGCTCCCGTGAAAGCGGCAGCGCGACGGATAAAGGTTCTACGTGGGATAGACAGACCTGGGGACTTGGGGGGATGGGCACTCATAGCTTTGTGTTCCCGTAACTCACCGGATTTTTGTTTGGGGGGAGGCCGGCGCTGGGTTCGGCCGGCAAATGGGAAAACAGGAGCGAAGCTAGCTCGGCCGAACCGGGAAATGCAAGCAGTTGTCTTGTTTGTTTTACAAGGGGGGCCGGCCGGCTGGCACCGGCCGAAATCATTCGTCATTCGGCTTTCGAAGCGGCCTGCCACGAAACCCCGGTTACATCCCGTTCCAGGCTGAGCCGGCTCGCCACTTGTTCGACCTGCGCGTCCGCGCGCTCCGCCGTGCTCAGGCGGGCCTTGATCACGGTAGTCCGGTCACCCTGCTCCACCACACTTTCAATCTGATGCATGACCAGGGGCGGCGAAGCCGTAATCAGCTGAATGACGAGGGTGCGCACGGCGCTTTCCTGACGGTTGCGGCAAACGACCTGCAACAAGTATTCGGTTTCATGCTCCGACACCGGTGCGTGGCCGTGCCTGGTGAGCCAGTCGCTCAGCGGCCTCAGCAAGGTGTTGATCATCAATACAGCGACGGTCCCCGCGCAGGCGGCCGCGTGTGCGCCGGTTCCGGCCAGAACGCCGACGGCCGCGCTGCACCAGATGGTGCCGGCAGTGTTCAGCCCGTGGATGGTCAGACCGGTCCGCATCAACACGCCGGCCCCCAGAAAGCCGACTCCGGAAATGACCTGCCCGGCCAGATGGGCGTACTGGTCCGGCTCGGACGCTAATGGCGCGAACATGACAAACAGCGCCGCCCCGACTGCCACCAGGCTGTGGGTGCGCAGACCAGCCGTGCGCACGCGCCATTGTCTCTCTGCGCCGATGGCCAGGCCGCAGATCAGGGCGGACGCCAAGCGCAACAGAAACACGGCAAAGGTTAATTTCGCGCCGTTCATCGGATCGTGACTGGGTATCTGAGGTCGGGAATGCTGGGTTACGGTGGGGGCGACTGCAAGCCCCGGCTTTAGCCGTGGGGATTGCTTACGCCGCCGCATTCAACCGTGAACGCGGGCGAACATCAACCAACATCCGCGAACGCCGGCGGTTCCCGCTTGACCGTTCGTTGACGATCGGCAAGCCGAGAAGCAAGCTCGGAAGCTGTGACGCCTAAAGCCCGTTCAGCGCCTTGCCCGAATCACCTTACGCGCGTTCAGGCGCCTGACCGGCCGCTCCTGGTCTACGACGGCGACTGCCGTTTCTGCCGGCGCTGCGTCCTACGAGGTCAGGAGATCACCAGGGACAACGTCGATTACGCTCCCTTTCAAAGCGTAACGGAGCGCTTCGCGGGCGATATTCCCGTCCCCTGCTTCCAGGAGGCGGTACGGCTGGTTGAACCTGACGGCCGCGTTTCAGGGGCGGCAGAAGCGGTTGTCCGCCTGTTATCGTACAAGCGCAGCCCGGTAAGCGGATGGCCGCTCTGGTGCTATCACCGGCTGCCCGGTTTCGCTCCGCTGGCGGAGTTTTGCTACCGCGTCGTCGCCCGAAACCGTACCCTTGCTTCCCGGCTTACGACCCTGCTGTGGGGAAAAGCCGACGACGCGCTCCGCCGCGCGACCTTCTACCACGCGCGCACCTGGTTTCTGCGCTGGCTTGCAGTCGTTTACCTCATCGCATTCGCGTCTTTCTGGGTGCAAGCCGACGGGCTGATCGGCGAACACGGGATCATGCCCGTCGGCCCTTGGCTGGCTGCGGTCAAAGACCGTTTCGGGGCGGAAAGTTATCACCTTTTTCCGACGTTATGCTGGTTCAATTCCAGTGACGGGTTCGTCCGCGGCCTGTGCGCCGCCGGGACCGGCTTGAGCCTGCTCCTCTTCGCCCAGGTGGCACCCGTGTTTTGCCTGGTTGCCCTCTGGGCCCTTTACCTTTCCCTCACCGTCGCCGGACAGACGTTCATGAGTTTCCAATGGGATGCACTCCTGTTGGAAACCGGTTTCTTCAGCATCTTTCTGGCACCACTGCAGTGGCTGCCGGTGCACCGGCGCCAGTTCCCGGTCTCACCCTGGGCGCGGTTCCTTCTCCAATGGTTGCTGTTCCGCCTCATGTTCATGTCCGGGGTGGTGAAGCTGACCAGCGGCGACCAGTCCTGGTGGGATCTCTCCGCACTCCGTTACCATTACGAAACCCAGCCGCTGCCAACGCCGCTCGGATGGGGGGCGGCCCACGCGCCCGTCCGGTTTCAGGCCGCGTCGGTGATCGTGTTGTTTATCATCGAACTCATTTTGCCGTTTTTCCTTTTCGGGCCGCGCCGTGCCCGGCTGATCGGTGCAGCCGGGATCGTTACGCTCCAGTTGCTGATTGCCTTGACGGGTAACTACGGCTTTTTCAACCTGCTGACCGTCGGCATTTGCCTGCTCGCCGTCGATGACGCCGCGTGGCCGCGCCTCGGCCGCGCCAGGACCCCGGAAAACGAACGCCACGGTCGATCGTGGCCCTCCTGGATCGTGATCCCGGTAACCGTGGTTACCCTCTTCTTCAGCGGACCCCTCCTCTGGGAATCGTTCTTCCCCGAAGCCCAGTTCCCCACCTTCTTTACCACCGCTTACGGCTGCATCGAGCCGTTCCAATCCATGAACAGTTACGGGTTGTTCCGCGTCATGACGAAAACGCGTCCCGAAATCATCGTGGAAGGCAGTTCAGACGGCACAACCTGGCTCCCCTACGAATTCAAGTACAAGATCGGCGATCTGAACCGGCCGCCGCCCATCGTCGCGCCTTACCAGCCCAGGCTGGATTGGCAGATGTGGTTTGCCGCCTTGGACGACGTGCGCCGCGAACAGTGGTTCCTGAGCTTTATGGTACGGCTGTTGCAAGGTTCACCCGCCGTCCTCAATCTGCTGAAAACAAACCCGTTCCCAGGCGGGCCGCCGCCGTACGTCCGGGCCAGGCTGTTCCAGTACCATTTTACCAGCCTGGCTGAGCGGCGCCGGACCGGGACCTGGTGGCGGCGGGATCAAGAACAGCCGTACTGCCCGGTGCTCACCCTTAAGTAAATGCCAAAAGCGGAAAACGGCCACAAATGGAAGCGAGTGGCGGATGCCCGGCAGGGTTCGGAGCTCGGCGCTTGGGATTTGGGATTTGGGACTTGGAATTCCTCTTAGGATGCATCCGACTGAAGAAGCGAGATTTGTACAGCCTGTGCAAAAAGGCGATCATCGATTAAAGAGCCAGCAAAATCGCAAGCGCTTTTCCTCTCGGAGATGGCTGCGCCGTCTACGACCTAATCCCCGGGGTGCAATCAGAATTATGTTATAAAATCATATGATGTTATAAAGTTGAGTTTTGCCGCTGTCGTTTCCATTCGGGCCCTGTCACGGGTGCCGGTTTCGCTCAACAGCTTCCGGAGGGGATAAATCCGGTGCAGGCGGCGAATCCGTTTCCGGCACCGGCCCCCCTCGGATTCAGCATCCTTGACATCCCGTAGCTCTTCCTCCAAAGGAATTGGCTGTGGGCAATCCCCCCTTCGTACTGGTTATCTGCAGCGTCGCTGCCATCCTGGTGGTGTTCTTTCTGCACGGTTTGGTGATGAGGGCCTTTTCGGGGCGTCGCCAGGGCCGTATTGCGAAACTCGTCGACGCGATCGTGGCGAAGCTGGTGCTCGTTATTTACGTTTGCGCCGGTTTCGCCGCGCTGATCTCGCTCGTTGCCCAATTCCTGCCGGACGATTCATCACCGTTTCCGCCGAAGCGGGCCTGGTCGTCCAAAAAAGTATTCTCAAGACTTTTGCGCCGTGAAAAACCGCGTGCCGGCCAGCCGCAGGGTGCCTTGACGAATGCCTTCGCCAGCATCGACCGGGACGCGACGCTTTTGAAAGGGATTGCGCAGACTCATCCCATCCCTCCGGATTACCTTCATCAACTTTCGGTTGATGCCTGGCAGGTCTGGCGCCATCAAAGGTACCGCTTGCCCTCCGACGAGCCGGTCTTGTCCGCAGCCGCAGATCTGCGCGTCAAGTCCACGTACGCGAGCCGAAACCCGGCGGACCCATTTTCAAGCATTCTCGTCAAAGCGACTATCCGCGACGAAAGTGGAGGAGAGGTGCAGAATGCTGAGGCGCGGTTCTGCATGAAAGGCCTCCTTCCGTACCCGGACCAGCACCGTTCCTTCGACCATCCGGGCTCGCCGGCAGCCCAGCAGCTTCCACCCGGCAGCTATTTCTTCTGGGAACGCCGAGCCGACTACATGCTCTGGGCGAACCGGTCAGCCCTGTCTGCATCCCGGCAGCAAGTGGACCTCGGCATCAATGGTGAACCGAAGCGGGATATCGATCTCGTCGTTCGATAGTGCAGGTCTGAAACGCATTCGCCCATAATATTATGGGTGATGCTCAGCGCGGCGGCCATTCATTCCGCGACCGAACCATAACGCATCAGGTCGGGACGCGCGTCGAAAGCCGGTGATCGGTCTTCGCTTGATCGGGTGGTCCACCGCCATTGTTCCGGTCGCCGGACCGCATTTGACCTCGGCGTGCGGTGGGAGGAAGGTCTGAGTATGCCAAAAGGTCACGCGCGCTGGCGGATCCCGGAGCAATACCACTGGGTACGGCGGCGCCTTGTCCTGCTTTGGCTGGGATGGATCGTGACGCTGGCCGTGTTGCTCTCGGCAATCGGAGCCGCCCTCTTCTGGCGGTTGGTTCACTTCTGATGCTCCCTGCCCGCCTTCTTCTCGGTCCCGTATCACTCTTTCGCTCGAGCGATTCAAATAAACGATTTTTGACGCCCCTGTCCGAAACGCAGCGGGATTTTCCGGCGTAGCCGGAGAGTTCCACCGCTACAGCCTGCCTGCACCGCGTCCGATGCAGGTTAGCACGCCGCTTGCTTCTGGAGTGGGACCTGCTTGCCCTATGGGTCGACTACTCAGCTTCCTCCGGTTGCGTTTCAACCACCTTGGCCAAGCAGCAACATTAATTGATTGATTTAAGCCAGATGAGTTCGAGCATTTCCCGTCTACAAGCCATCCGTGCAGCGAGCACTTTCAGACCTTCGGCCACGCCGGTCGATTTCCGTGGCACCTTTATTACTGAACTTTATGGATGCAACGTCTTCAGCCCGGCGGTGATGAAGGATCGTTTGCCCAAACCTGTTTTTAAAAGCGTTATCCAGACAATCGAGAGCGGTGCAAAACTTGATCCCGCGGTCGCCGACGTGGTGGCGTCCGCGATGAAAGATTGGGCAATTGAAAAGGGAGCTACCCACTACGCCCATATCTTCTACCCGCTCACCGGCAGTTCTGCGGAAAAACATGATTCGTTCCTCGCTCCCGACGGGCTGGGCAGTGCGATCACGGAATTCTCGGGCAAAACCTTGATTCAAGGCGAACCCGACGCCTCCAGTTTTCCCAGCGGCGGCCTGCGCTCGACGTACGAAGCGCGCGGGTATACTGCGTGGGACGTTACCAGCCCGGCCTATATTTTCGAAAATCCAAATGGAACCACCCTCTGCATTCCAACGGCCTTCATCTCCTGGACGGGCGACGTGCTGGATAGCAAGACTCCCCTGCTGCGCGCGATGCAGGCTCTCGACCGGCAGGCCCGCCGCATCCTGAAGTTGTTCGGCCACGAGAAAATCGCGCATATTTCCAGCACGGGCGGGCCGGAACAGGAATATTTCCTGATTGACCGGAATTTTTTCTATGCTCGTCCCGATCTGCTGACTGCCGGGCGGACCCTGTTTGGCGCGAAGCCGCCCAAAGGTCAGGAATTCGAAGACCACTACTTCGGCACCATTCCGGAACGGGTGCTGGCTTTCATGCTCGAGGTGGAACGCGAACTTTTCAAGTTAGGTATTCCGATCAAGACCCGCCACAACGAAGTTGCGCCGGGCCAGTTCGAGGTAGCCCCGACGTACGAATCGTCAAACCTGGCGGCCGATCACCAGCAACTGGTGATGACGCTTCTGAAAAGGGTGGCGGAAAAATATGGTTTGGCCTGTCTTCTGGCCGAAAAACCATTTGCCGGGGTAAATGGAAGCGGGAAACACCTGAATTTTTCGCTCGGCAACGCGACCCAGGGTAACCTGCTGGATCCTGGCGATACCCCGCACGCCAACGCCCAGTTTCTGGTGCTTTGCGGCGCCGTCATTCGGGCCGTGAGCCTGCACGCCAAACTTCTTCGTGCGGTGGTGGCCAGCGCGGGCAATGATCATCGCCTCGGCGCAAACGAAGCCCCTCCCGCCATTATTTCTATCTTCCTCGGTGATCAACTCACGGACGTTTTCGAGCAGATCAAAGCGGGCGGCGCGAAGAGCAGCAAGGCCAAGACCTCACTCAATATCGGTGTGGACGTACTGCCTACCCTGCCGAAGGATGCCGGAGACCGCAATCGGACCAGCCCGTTTGCCTTTACCGGAAACCGGTTTGAATTTCGTGCGGTCGGAGCCGGCCAATCCATCGGGCCCGCAATTCTGACGCTTAACGTTATCCTGGCGGAATCCCTCGATTTTCTGGCCACCGAACTGGAGAAAGCGGGCCCGGAAAAGCTCAATGAAACGATTCAGAAGCTGCTGAAAGACATCATGGACGAGCATGGCAGCGTCATCTTCAACGGTAACAACTACTCCCCGGAATGGCACGCGGAAGCGGAGCATCGCGGGCTGCCCAACCTCAAAACGACCGTCGACGCCTTGCCGGCTTATACCCTGCCCGGCACCATCGCGGCCTTTGAAAAGTACGGCGTCCTGACTGCGCGTGAACTCGAGAGCCGTAAAGAAGTCGCGTACGAACAGTACATAAAAACGGTCAACGTTGAAGCAAACCTCGTGATCGAGATGGCCAAAACCATCATCTACCCGGCGGCCGTCCGTTATCAGGGTGAACTGGCGGATACGGCGGCCAAATTGAAAGCGGCCGGTTTGGAACCGGACACCACGGTTCTACAGAAAGTGACGAGCCTGATCAAAGCCCTCCTCGACGGCGTGTCGAAAGTGGAAGCTTCGCTGCACGGGACGAACGGCAGCGTTGAGGGGCACGCAGAGCACTTCAAGGATGCCGTACTGCCAGCCATGCAGGAGGTGCGGAGTGCAGCGGACGCTTTGGAAGGAATCGTCGCCGACGATCTCTGGCCGCTGCCAACCTATCAGGAAATGCTGTTCATCAAGTAAAGAAGGCAAAAATAACGCCGCAAGCAAGGGCGGGGCGGCCTGTCGAATGTGAACAGGGGGGGCGTCTGGAAGACGGATGCCCCCCTGCGTCTGCTCGTCATAATCGGCACGCGCACACGCGTCCGGTGCGTTTCTCGTCCTCACGACGGGTTTTCCCGTCGGCTGATTTGTGGTATGGTGAGAACGCGTGCCGGCCAGCGGCATGACTCCGGGTTGCTTTGGCTGACTTGCCTCCAGATAGCGATTTAATCGACACGCGCGTGCCGCTCTCACCATTGCACCGCGTCGAGCTCGCCGAGAATCTTCTCTCTCTGGTCAGCAACCCGCCGGAAAAGGATTTCCCGCTCCACTCGATCGCCCGAAAGACCGGGCCGGACGGCCGGGAACTCGTGCACAGCGAACTCGTGATCGCAGGGAAACGCGCTCGCGCCCAGTTCCCGCTGGCGGCTCGCTACCCTGTTCATTTTGTCAAATCGTACCATCCGTGGACGTTCCACGGGGATCTGCGAATCGAATTTGAAAACAGCCGTGCCGCCGCCCAAATCCTGGGCACGCCGGAACCAATCGGGTTCGACCGCAACTCGTTCCGGGCAATGTTCCTGCCGGGAAAGCCGTTAAGCAAAATTTCGCCCTTCACCGGTGTGGAACCGCCGGAACGCTGCCTGGATATCGCGCAACGGGCTCACCCCGCCGTTCTTATCGGGCTATGGCAACTGGCTTCAGATGTGTTCGAACAGGTCGAGAAACTCCACGCGCACCGCTTTTATCACGGCGATCTTGAGCTGCACAACGTGGTTATCTGCACCAGGCCCATCCAGAGTTTTCTCATTGACTTTGAAGGTTCCGAGCGAGCCTTTGCCGGTCCGGATGAGGCCTGGGTAAGGTACCGCGCACGGGACTTATTCGAGCTCTCGCGCCTGGCCATCTACCTGCAATCCGGTCTGGGCCGCCAGCCAGGACCGCTTGCGCAAAGGTCCCTTCAGGATTTGCCCGCCCTCTTCCGGAACCCGTCCACGTTTCTTGCCCGTCTCGACGTCGCTGACCGGCGCGCGGTTGGAGGTTAAGCAGGTTCGACAACTCCAAGCGTCACCTCTACCTCACTGGCCGGGCGGGGCGTACACGCGGATGTAATCCACCAGGAGCTGGCTGGGGTTCGGCGTGCTGTCCTCCGGCTGCCCATGCCCCAGCGCCAGATCGACCATGACGTACAGCGGCTGGGTCATTTGCGGCGGGGTCGGGGTGGTCCAGACCTCGGCGTCATCTATGTAGAAGTGCAGGTAGTCCGGGTTCACCAAAACTGCGTAGGTGTGGTAATCAGTCGTCATGCCGCTTACCTGGCCCCAACCCATGGCCCAGTAGGCGGTGCTCCCGTCCGGGTTCCAGACGTGGATGGTCTGATAGGCCCACGTGGGACCATTCCCGTATTCCTCAAGGACATCGATCTCGGGATTTTGCACATTGCGGTTTTGCAGTTGGGCCACGCCGTCCAGCCAGAACGACGGCCAGAGACCTACCCCGTCCGGGAGTTTCATCCTGACCTCAAAATAACCTAATGCCTGCGCAAAACCCTGATTGCCCGACCAGTCCATGCTGGAGAGGAGCCCCGAGCGCCAATGGTTGATGGTCGGGTCAATCCAGGCGGTAATCGAAAGCACCCCGTTGTTGACGGAGAACGGGCTCATCGGCTGCCCGTTGGGCCCGTTGCCGTCCTCAGGTCCGGAAAAGTATGCGTCACCGAAATCGCCGCAGTAAGGCGTATGACAATACCACTTGTAACGGGTGTTGCCGTCACCCCAGCCGGAGCCGGGGGCAACGTCAAGGGGCCCGTCAAACTCATCGTCGAAAACCAGGGTGTACCCGGGCGGGGGTTGCGCCTGAATTGAAGAAAACTGAGCTGAACCAAATATCAGGGGGATAACGATCCCGACCAGGAATTCCTTACGCATAAACGTTTTGTAATCTGATTGGCGGTTTAAGGTCTCAGCCCCGCTCGGGGGGGGCGGTTCGAAAGCCGCAATGTTCAACAGTTAGGTTGGAGCAAAGACGGGAGGGAGGGAGTAAGTACGCGCCGCGCACCCGAGAACCGGCGCCGGAAATGCAGGGCGGCGTCGCAAGTTGGCGCCGGCCAACTACGAAGACTCACGATCGCATCACAAACCCGGCAGATCCGCAGAGTCCGTGATGCTGAAGCTGCAGGTTAATCGAAGCAGTACCGGTCGAACCAGAACAGAACCGGCGAGAACGCGCCTGCGCCGGTCGTGAATGTACCGCGCACCCTGATTCCAAGCGGTGTCGCTCCGGGGGGAAGACTCACGGATTGCATTCCAATTCGAACAGAGCAAATGTGAGTCGATCACGCAAGTAGAGATTTGCGGCGTGCGGTCACACGGCGGGCACAGCGAAAAGGCGGGCACGACGTAAGAGTTCACACGGCGACCACGGCGGGAAGAGGGGATTACTTGGCACCCGACCCTGAATTCGGCACTTGGCAAGGAGTACGCCGTCTTTACCCCGGAGCGGCGGCGAGAGCAATCGGCCCTAAAATTCCAGACTACCGCCAGCCGCCGCTCCGGGGCAAAGACGGCGTAGATTCCCGGCGTGCCTAACCGGCAGCCCTCATTTGTAGCATTCTTCTCCCCTCCGTGGTCGCCGTGGCTCGCCGTGTTCGCCGTGTGAACTCTGTCGTTGTGCCCGCCTTTTCGCTGTGCCCGCGGTGTGCCCGTGTGAACTCTGTCGTTGTGCCCGCCACACCCGCTGTGGCCGCTGTGTGACCTTCACCCCAGGAGGTACTTGAAATCGTCCAGCGTGAGGGCGCGGGCAAACCCCTCTTCACCGAGGACATTTTTGGCCAGGGCGGATTTGTAGGTTTGGAGTTGGCGGATCTTGTCTTCGATGGTTTCGCGCATCAAGAGGCGATACGCAAAAACGGTTCTGGTTTGGCCGATGCGGTGCGTCCGGTCGATTGCCTGGGCCTCAACGGCCGGATTCCACCAAGGATCATAGAGCACAACGTACGAGGCCGCGGCCAGGTTCAGGCCGGCGCCCCCGGCTTTGAGCGAAATAAGAAATACCGCCCCGCCGGCATGCCGGTCGAATGATTCGATGACCTTGGCTCGTTGCCTGGTTGCACCGGTAAGTTTAAACGAGGTCCATTTGGCTGCCTTGATCTGCGTCTCGATCAGCTCGAGCATGTCGACGAACTGGCTGAAGACCAGAACCTTGTTCCCTTCCTGCAGCAGCGGTTCCAGCATTTCGAGAAGCGCTTCGAGCTTTGCGCTGGTCTCCGTGCCGGCCGTTTTATCGATCAACGCCGGATGGCAGCAAATCTGCCGGAGCCGGAGTAGCGAGGTGAGAAGATTAAAACGATGCTGATCCAGCTCCGCATGGCTGCGGATATTCAGCAGTTGCTGGCGGGCGAGTTTCAGTTCGGCCTGATAAAGCTGATGCTGCGTTCCCTCCATCTCGCAGCGGATGTCTTCTTCGACCCTGGGCGGCAGCTCCGGGGCAACTTCCTCCTTGGTCCGGCGCAACAGAAATGGCCGGATCCGCCGGGCCACTCGCTGGCACGAGAGCTGATCGTCGTCGTCGATATAGGTCCGCTTGAAACGAGCCTGGCTTCCAAGCATGCCGGGCATCACGCACTGCATGAGGCTCCACAGGTCAAGCAGGCTGTTCTCGATCGGTGTACCCGTCAGGACCACCTTGTGGTCAGCGACCAGTTCTCTCGCCGACTGCGCCGTCTGAGACTGCGGGTTTTTCAGGTACTGGCCCTCATCGAAAATGCTTGCCGACCAGTGGATCAGCTTTAATTCAGCGATGCAAAGTCGCAGTTGCGTGTAGTTGACGACGAGCGCGGAACGGACCTGCAATGAAGGTTTGATGGAATCGAGCTTGGTTTTCTCAAGACGAGAAATCGGGAGGCCCGGATAAAATCGATGCGCTTCCGCCACCCAATTGTCCACCACCGACTTCGGGCACACGATCAGGGCCGGACCGCCGTCGCCACCCGGGGCCGATGGCTCGAAAAGCCACGCTAGCCAGGTCAGCGCCTGCACAGTCTTGCCCAGGCCCATGTCGTCGGCCAGGATGCCGCCGAACCGGTTGGTGGCGAGGAACGCAAGAAAATGGAAGCCGGTACGCTGGTACGGTCTCAGGGCAGCCTGAATGGATGCGGGCACGCCCGGCCGCACCTGGATCTGGAGTTCGCTGAGCCGTTGCTGCAGGTGGGGACGGATCGATTCCGGCAGCAGGCGAGCTTTTAACAAGGCTTGCAGTTGCCCGATGTGTAAACGTTGAGGATCACCGGCCAGATCCGGCAGGGTCAACCCGAGCTCATCCAGGAGAGACTCGAGTTCCTCATCAACGTGAACGCGAATCGGGCGGTATCGATGCTCGGGCAACTGGACCGTCTGGCCGCGAACCCGGAGCAGTGCCTTCAGCTCATCGGGAGTCAATTCGATTTCTGCGTCGGAGAGCGCCAGCCGCAGATCGAACCAGTCACGAATCGCCTCGGAACAACCGAGGGCGATATCGAGTTCGAGCGGAGCTTCACGCAATCCGGCCAGATTTTCGTCAACCTCCAGTTCGACCTCAGGGGGCAGGTTCCTGGCCCATTCCGCAAATAAGGCAAAGGATTGTTTGGGATTTTTTACCCGCCAGCTTTGACGATGGTAATCAAACGTGGCAGGCAGCGACGCCAGGGACTCATGCAGTGAGGCCAGGTTGGGCGGCTCATAGCAAACAAACTGTTTGCCGTTCCGGACGATTTGGGGAAAATCGCAGTCCCAACCCATTTCTCTGTAAGTTGCAACCGTCTTGCCGGTATCGGGATCTTTGAGGACGACCGAATAGTAGGCTGCAGGTTTCCCGCCGGATAGTTCGACGTCGACTCGTCCGTTCACGACGGCTCTCAGCTGCCTGCACTTGACACGCGCGTTCAACCGTTCGGGCAGGCCGGCGTTGCAGGCCAAAAGGTAAGCGATCGCGTCAGCGCTCTCGACGGCGTCCTTGGGTACGTCGGTCGCCGGCAGGCAACTGACGTTGTCCAGGGGAAAAGGCGGTGGCGGCCCGCTGGCCAGCCTGTCCTCGATCAGATAAAGAGCATTCGCGCCCGGAAAGATTAACACCGGCTGGGTCGCCGGCGCATCATTCACCAGGAGTTGAAACCGGTAAAACCGGGGACGTTCAACCGGTTCGTCCATGCGCCACCGGACAGTGTCCTCAGTCAGGACCGGCGGGTGCCCGTCTTTAACGATGAAGCGTTCCCGGACGTCAGGAAAACGCAACAGGCGGTTAAGGGCCTCGCCGCAGACGCGCGTCAGCTTAAGGTTAACTTCGGGTTGATAAGGGAAACGATGGACGTGCTCGGAAAACAGCGGTAAGGCGCCGGCGCACATGCGCACCTGCGCATGACGATACTGCTCGGTGAGCGTGGTGAGCTCTCCGCCGCGAAGTTTCCGGAACGGTTCTGCCGGGAAACGGACTTCCAGGTGGATGGAGTCCCCTTGCAGGACCCACCGAAAATCAAGGTCCCCACGGGGCAGGTCCTTACGTGCAAACCGGGCGTTCCATGCGCTGACCTCCTGCGAGTGCTTCCAGTTTTCAATCAGGTCCTGCGATGGCGTGGTGTCGTTCAGGGCTTCAAAGAAGTCCGGCGGCGTGAGACCGCGTTGCCGTTGGAAATCGACGAGAAAATGCCAGAACTGCTGGCGTGAAAGTTTTCCGGCAGGCGCAAAATGCTGCTCCAGCCAGGATTGCCCGAGCGACCAGCCAGGGATGAGCTCCTGGAGTTCGTGGCCGTAAATGATCAATCGGCTCTGATGGCGATGGTAAAGGTTTTCCAGGCGCTCGAGGTATTGCTTTTCCCGGTTGCTGAACGCTTTTCCCTCAGGGAAAAGCGCGAAAAAGCCGGCCGGAGGCGGACGGGCCGCAGGGTGCGTGTTTTTGCACTCATTCTCCAGGTGAAGCAGCGCCGCGTAGATGTGCTTGCAATCGGGCGAATTATAACAAGCACAAGAGTACGTCCAAAAACCCCTGGCGTAGGTTAGTTCCACCCGGTAAGCGGCGCGGGTGTATGAGCTGTCCTTCCGGACGGCCAACTTGTAATCCGTTCCGCTCTTGTCGCCCCGGCACGAAACAACCCGTCCCTGGCCATAAACAACCTTTCCACGCTGCGCCGAGCCCTGGCTCAGGCGGGAACGCGCAGTTTCCAGGCTTTTGAGATCCCAGGGGATATCTTTAATCGTCGTCAACACTGTTCGCCATCGCGGACCGCGCGGGGGGTCAGGTCCGTGCGTCGTTCATACTCCGGATCAACCTCCGGAGCAAGCCGCGCGGCCGGCAAGCCAGGCCGGGTACATGGCACAACAACTGCTCCTCGGTGACCGCCGGGCCGTGGGCGGCAATTTTGTCCACGTTATGCCAGACCAATAGTTTAACCCGTTAACTTCAGACCTGAGTTGATTCCGAGAAAGGAGCCCGCCATTTATGGGCTTAAGCGCGAGCACACACGAACGACCGTTCCCTACCGAAGGCTTTTGCTTTTTATGCGAGTCGGAGGAAATCGAGCTAACCCATCATAGCTCCATCCAAATGCGCAACGTTTGCCGGTCTTGCGCTGACGCCCTCGCCTGGGCGGAGCTGACGTTCAGACTGGAAGGCATCAGGCGGCCGTCAGAACTGGACAGAAAAGAATCCTGGGACTCCAGGCACGGCGAAGAGGCCTGACGATTTGCCCGCCTGGATTTTTGGCGGGAGGAGCAGCCTTACGGGCTTTGCCGGGACCGCTCATCCGGCGCCGACAATAGGCTCGACACCGCGCCCGGATCGCATAATGGTTTGCGGCGCTGGTGATTATACGACTTTTATTTCTACTGCTCTTGGCGAACGGCACACCCGTGCTTGCGAAGAAATTCTTAGGCCATCGATTCTCGCGTCCCCTCGACAGCGGCGCCCGATTTCTCGATGGAGAACCCTGGTTCGGCAAGTCCAAGACCTTTCGTGGCGTCCTCCTCGCGGTGCTGGCAACCGCAGCCGGCGCATGCCTGGTGGGTCTGAAACCGAAAACCGGGGCGCTGGTCGGTGGACTGGCCATGTCAGGCGATCTGTTTTCCAGCTTTTTAAAGCGCCGCATGCGGCTGCCTTCAAGCAGCCGGGCCAGCGGCCTGGACCAGTTGCCCGAATCCCTGTTTCCACTTCTGGCCTGTCGCCGCGCGCTTTCGTTGAGTGGCGTGGACACCGTCGTCACGGTCCTCACCTTTTTCGTCGGTGAGATCCTGATCTCGCGGGTGCTCTACAAGTTTCGCCTGCGGGACCGCCCCTATTGACCTGACGGTCCACTTCGATGGGCCGCCAGCTCTCAAACGAGCCGCCGGCCCGTCATGGTGCGCGAACTTTCCGCCGCCACTCAGAGAGCCGGCGGCGCTTTCACCCTGGCCCTCTTTGTCACCGGTTGCCGGTACGGCTCCTGTTCAGTACGGTAATTCTCGAAGGCTTCAGCCGCGTTGTAGGCCTCATCGACAAGTTGATGAAGCGAGCTGTAAGGTTTGTGGCCCAAAAGGACGAGAAAAATTTCCCAGGCTTGGTCGTCGCGTGAAGGGGGTCGATTCGGCATGCCTCCAATCTAGGTAAAGTTGCCCGCCATGCCAAGTGGCGGTAACGGGTAACGGGTAACGGGTGTCGGGTGTCGGTCACACCACGGGCACAGCGAAAAGGCGGGCACAACGTAAGAGTTCACACGGCGAACACGGCGAGCCACGGCGAACACGGCGAGCCACGGCGAACACGGCGGGAAGAGGAAAGAGTTCGGGGTTCGGAGTTCGGGGTTCGGAGCGGCAAAGAATGCCACAAATGAAGAGGCGCCGATGCCGTCGTGAGGTGCCTTTTGAATCTGTGTCAATCTGTGTAATCTGTGGACGTTTTCTTTCTTTTCTGCGTTCTCTGCGTGTTCTGCGGAGGATTCTTTTTCGTTATGCGCGATGCAGGCTTTAGCAAGACCGGGCCAGCGGCGTACCCGTGGCGAGGCGCCATGCCGCGCGATTTTGCGCCTTGCCGCGTTTATCATACGGTAGTTTCCTGGACCGGCTGTCTTATCCGGGTTTTGGGTTGACCAGGTAAAACATGGATCTGCCGTTATGCCGCGTGATCCATCAATGAGGAATCGGCATTTCGTCTCACCTTGAACGTTTTCGTAAGCATGGGCGATGCCATGGCGACACGCGGGTAAGGTGTACGCCTGAACTCAGCCGGGCATACCGGAAATGGGAAATGACGTCCCAATCCCGGGCAAATGGCGGCGCGTCAGTGAGACCGGAGCCGATCGGTCTCTGCCGGTAAGCGGGGCGACGTTTCAGAGCACCCATGCCGGTGTAAGCGCGCACAAGAATGCACCGAAAGGGTACCGAATGACCCGTGACGGCAGCCCTTACCTTCTAGTTCTGCGGAGGATGGTTTCCCGGTGCTGCAACATCGTTTCCAGCGATTCAGTAAGGCGGGTTAAAAGCTTTTCTGCTTCCTCGGTGTCATGGCCGCCTGCGGCAAGTTTTGCAACCCGTTTTTGCTGCTGTACTATCCGGGCTTCCGCTTGCTTCAGGTGGCTATCGGCTTCTGCCAACTCGTTGCGGGTTTCGCGTTCATCATTCATGATTTCACCTTGCGAATGGCGCCGGACCGCCGGTCCCAGGAGCGGCGGTTCGCCGACGGCCAACTGGCACGACTCGTGCTCACCAAATCGTGCGTAACCTAAGCGCATAACAGCCCGCTTGGCGGGTGCCAAGCTCCGGCAGACAACGGCGGGCTCCTGGTTGCAACCTCCCGGGAGCCCGCTCTTTTTCCCCAGCCGACCGCCGGCACAGGGGGCCCATCCTTCGGGCCTGTCCCCGTTTCTACCTGCTCCAGTCACATCCGGAAAGCGTCAGAGGAACGAATGTCCAAACGTGAATGGAGCGGTTCCCCGGATTCTGCGTGGCGGAGTGGGCGGTGCCCTTTTCCTGCTGGCATCATGCTCGAGCCAGGACATGGCTGTTCCGGCACATACCGACCACGCGCCGCCGGCATCGAGCTTGAATTCACCAACCGCAGTCCCGAACGGCAACCCAGGTTCTTCTGCCGGACCCATCGGCGGAACCGGGGCTACAGGGGGCGGCGCAGATGTCATTCCTTCCCTGAGGTAATCGGGGATGGCCGCCAACGTTTTTTTCTGCCTGCGGCGTTGCAGGGCGTCTCGCGAAGGAGGCTCCGCCGTGTTTGAAGGGGTGCGTTCCGCTAAAGTTCCCGCGTTGTCATGAATGGAAAGGTCCACGACCTTGTCGAGCATCTCAAAAGCGCCCGGCAGATACTGATCTTCACGGGGGCCGGCATCTCCACCAGCAGCGGGATCCCGGACTTTCGCGGTCCGCAGGGCGTCTGGACCCGGCGCAAGCCGGTGTACTACGACGAGTTTATGAGCTCGGAGGCCGCGCGAATCGAGCACTGGGACTATAAACTGGAAGGTTGGGAACTGTTTCGCAGCGCCCAGCCGAATGCGGTGCACCATGCGATTGTGGAACTCGAAAAGGCGGGCAAGCTGCTCGTCGTGCTCACACAGAATATCGACGGGTTACATTCAGACGCTGGAACCAGCCCTGGCCGCCTGGTCGAATTGCATGGCACAAACCGGTTGATTGAGTGCCAAAGCTGTCACCAGCGAAGCGATCCTGAGCCGCACTTCCAATACTTTCAGGCTCACCGCAAACCCCCTTTGTGCCCTTGCGGCAGCTTCTTGAAGCCGGCGACGATCAGCTTTGGCCAGGGTCTCGATCGGGCAACGCTTGAACGCGCATACGATGCAGCGCAAAAGGCCGACCTCGTCGTGGCACTCGGCTCCACTCTCTCGGTATATCCGGCAGCTTCGTTCCCGCTTCTGGCCGCGGGGCGTGGAGTACCTTACGTTATCATCAATCGAGGCCCGACCGAACATGACGGCGAACGCTGCGTTTCGCTGCGCCTGGAGGGTGAGGTCACAAACATTTTCCCGCCGGCGGTCGATTCGGCGATCCGCTCGTAACGTTTGTAATGGATGTTTGATCCCGGTCCCCGGTTCTCATACCATTTAGACGGTTATCTTGGTGGAATTTCAACCGGGTCTCAGCCGCGAATGGGCAGGAGAACTTAGCCCAGGGTTTACCCTGGGTAACCGTAAAATGATGATGAGCCCTGAAGGGGTGGTAGAACCCGCGGGCGACGCCTTCTGCCGGCCCGTTTGGCCTAAGACAGAATTTTGCCTCGTTGCTCATCGAAATGGTATCAGGCCTCAACCTGCTCCTGCCGACTGGGCCGTTGGGAGCGGGTCATTGGGATTAAAGCTTTGATACCGGTTGCCGAAAGTCATTTGTTGAACACGCGGAGTGGATAGCAGCAGCGCACGGGGATTTGAGACGGCACGATGCTTTCCTTACTGAAGCGAGGGGTTTTCCATCTTGCTTGTCGGTTTAAGCCGTGTCAGACATGCAAACCCGAGAGGCGGATCGGAAAAACCGCCGAACATTTTTCGGACCATCCCAAAGACACTCGGACCATGGTTAATCAACTTCTCAAACATGTACGAAGAACAGTGGCGGCCGGCGCGGTCGCGGCGGCCGCAAGCCTGAGCCTGCCCCAGGCGCACGGCTCCTCGGCCCTCCCGCTCACCCTGCCCCAACTCACCCACAGCGCTGCCCTCATTGCCGACGCCACCGTCCAAAGCGTCCAGTGCTTCTGGGCCACCCCCTCCGGGGCACAAACCCTGCGCACCAAAGTCACCTTCCAGGTC
>Ga0213876_10000539_pt1 | contig 28515 bp, 21 predicted proteins | sample BarmaccomBMRX_R9_FD_160113 | JGI IMG/M metagenome (GOLD analysis project Ga0213876, IMG submission 160113) | Root-associated microbial communities from Barbacenia macrantha in rupestrian grasslands, the National Park of Serra do Cipo, Brazil - RX_R9 | ecosystem: Host-associated > Plants > Roots... | reverse complement strand
CGCCTTCTTCATGTCCCGCGGCCAGAAGGCCAAGCTCAAGTCCGCCCTCGCCCGCAAGCGCAACAAGCGCAAGTCGCGCCCGATGCGCCCGCGCAGCTAAACCGGGGAAAGCACGTAAACCGGAAACCGTGAACCGTGACAAGAAGGGCTTGCGTCCCTCTTGTCACGGTTCACGGTTTCCGGCTCTTACAGGTTCTCGATCTCGACCGGCTCCACGTTGTCGGCGAGCGGGAAGTCGAAGACGCGGGAGTAGAAGTAGAGCTCGCCGTCGAGCGCGCGCTTGATGTTCTCGGCCTTGCGGAAGCCGTGCTGCTCGCCCTCGAAGGCGACGTAGGCGACGGGCAGCCGCTTCTTTCTGAGCGCCTCTACCATCAGCTCGGCCTGGTTCGGCGGCACGATCTTGTCTTCGAGCCCCTGGAAGAAGATGACCGGGCACGAGAGCCGCTCGGTGAAGTTAATCGAGGAGCGCTCGTAGTAGAGGTCTTTGCGCTCGGGGTAGGGGCCGATGAGCCGTTCGAGGTAGCGCGACTCGAACTTGTGCGTGTCGCCGACGAAGACCGTCAGGTCGCTCACGCCGAAGTGGCTCGCGCCCGCGCGGAACGCGTCCCGGAAGGTGAGCGCGTTTAAGGTCGTGTAGCCGCCCGCGCTCCCGCCCGTGATGACGCAGCGCGCCGGGTCAACCTCGCCCTGCTCGATGAGGTACCGCGCGCCGTTGACGCAGTCGTCCACGTCCACCACGCCCCACTCGCCGTTGAGCCTTAGCCGGTACTCGCGCCCGTAGCCGGTGCTCCCGCCGTAGTTCACGTCGAGCACGGCGATGCCGCGGCTCGTCCAGTACTGCGTCTCCAGACGCAGGGTCGAGGCGGCCGAAGAGGTCGGGCCGCCGTGGCACTTGACGAGGAGCGGCGGGCGCTCGCCCTCGGGCGCGGCGAAGTCGGGGTTGCGCGGCGGGTAGTAGAAGGCGTGCGCGGTGCGCCCGCCCTCGGTCGGGAACTCGACGGCGCGCGGCGCGGAGAAGTACGCGGGGTCAACGGCGACCTCGCTCGCGCGGCGGAGCACGGTCGTCTCGCGCGTCTTCAGGTCGAGCTCGACGAGCGCCGCGCGGGCGTCCGGCGAGCCGGCGCGGAAGACGGCGCGCGTCGGGTCGGCGCGGACGTAGGTGATGTCGGTGTAGGGCAGCTCGACGCGCTCCAAAGACTTGCGGCGCGTGTCGAGCAGGCCGAGGCTCCAGTCGCCGTGCCGCGCGTAGGCGCAGACGATGGTCTCCTCCGAGGCGAAGGCGTAGGTGGACATGGCGAAGAGCCACTGCGGCAGCCCGAACTCGGCGTCGGCCTCGTGGACGGCCTCCGCCTCGCCGTCCGCGTTCAGACGGTAGAGGTTCCACCAGTTGTTCCGGTCGGAGATGAAGTAGAGCGTGCCCCCGGGCGACCACTCCGGCTGAAAGATCGACTCCTCCGCGCCGCCCGCCACGCGGCGCGACTCGCCCACCGTGCCGTCCTCGTTCAGCTCGCCGACCCACAGCTCCGTGCCGTCCCACGGCATGTTCGGGTGATTCCAGGTGAGCCACGCGAGCCGCGACCCATCCGGGCTCAGACGCGGCGACGAGTAGAAGTCGTTCCCCGAGACGATGACGAGCCCGCCGTCCTCGCCCGCCGCGCCCTCCGCGCCGAGCGCGACGATGGCGTTGACGGCCTCGCGGCCCTCTTCCGTGTGGTCTTCGCGCACCGCGTAGAGGCGGCCGCGCACGGCGCCCACGACGAAGTCGCTGTAGCGGAACTTGCCCTCGGGCGTGAGCGGGTGCGGCGCCGTCTCCGTCCGCTGGCGGTAGAGGCGCTGGTCGGCGAAGTTCGCGAAGTAGACCGCGCCGTCGCGGACGGCGAAGTCGCCGCCGCCGTACTCGTGCACGCGGGTGCGCGCGTTGAAGCCCTGCGGCGTCACGTCGGTGACGCCGCCGTCCGGCGTCCGGCGCACGATGCAGTTGCGCCCGCCCTCCGACGGCCGCAGCTCGACCCAAAAGGTGTCCGCGCCGTCGAGCGCGACCTGCCCGAGCCCGACCGCCGCCGACACGATGAGGTCGGACGTGATGGGCGACTTCCAGGAGCCGTAAGGCGCGACATGAGGCTCAGTCATTCAGTGTTCCTCCGGAACGTTAATGATGAATGATGAGTGATGAATGATGAATGAAAGGCAAACGGTTTTTAATTCATCACTCATCATTCATCACTTCCTACAGATTCACCCCGCGGCGCTCGGGCGGCGGGACGGTGGCGCTGAAGTCTTGTGCGAAGCGCGCCGAGTAGTCTTCGAGGAGCTGACGCACGCGCGCGAGGTCGGGGGAGCGGACGACGAGGCCGACGTGGTGCGGCTTGTCCACGCGGAAGACGATCTCGGGGTCGCCGTAGGCGTTGGTGTCGGGGCGCTCCTGCCGCGCGAGCGAGAGGGCGAGGCCGCCGTACTCGCGGCGCGGCTCAAGCCGGCCGACGCGTTCGCCGCGGGCGTGCGCCACCTCGACGCGCGCCCACTCGCGCCAGAGGTTGTGGCCGGTCGCCGCCTCCAAAGTCTCGGCGATGTAGGCGCCGCCGACGCGCGCGGCCACTTCGAGGAAGTAGAACTCGCCGTCCTCCGCGCCGCGGATGAACTCGGCGTGCGCCGCGCCCCATTCGAGGCCGAGCGCGCGAAGCAGCTCCGCGTTGAGGCGCGTCAGCTCTTGAAACTCCTGCGAGGCGTAGTCGAGCGTGTGGGTCGTGAAGACCCCGCCGCCCTGCGCCACTTCGAGCGGCGGCCGTCCGTAGCGGCTCGCGCCGCAGAAGATGACTTCACCGCCTTCCGTGACCGAATCGACGTGGAAGACCTCGCCGGGGACGAACTTCTCAAGCAGGTAGTAGGACGACCTGTCCTGCAAAGCCTCGCGCGCGTCGAGCGCTTCGATGGCGCGCCAGACGTGCTCCGACTCTTCGAGCCGGCGGATGCCGGACGAAGACACGTCCGAGCGCGGCTTGACGACCCAGGGCGGCGGCACGCGCGCCATGTACTCGCCGACCTCCTGATAGTTGAAGAGCGGCACGAAGTCCGGGACGCGCAGGCCCGCCGCGCGCGCCCGCTGCCGCATGGCGAGCTTGTCGCGGAAGAGGCGCGCCCGCGAGCTGTCGAAGCCCGGCAGGCGCAGGTGCTCGCGCGCGAGCGCCGTCGTGACCACGTCGAACTCTTCGAGCGCGACGAGCGCGTCCATCTTCTGCTCGCGCGCGAGGTGCGCGGCCGCGTGGACGAAGAGTTCGGCGCCCGCGTCGTCGGGCAGGTGGTGGACGGCGTCGAGCGAGTCGTGCGGCCACGGCTCGTGCCTCGTGCGCTCGCGCGTCAAAAGCTCGACGCGCGCCCCCTGCCGCTTGCACTCGCGCAGGAAGTCCGCGCCCTTGAAGTAGCTCGCCACGCAGACGACCTTCACCGCCTTCCGGGACGCTTCCGCCACACGGGACTCCTTCGTTTAAGGTTGGGACTTTCGCGGGAGAGTATAGCAGTAGGCGGTAGGCAGATGGCAGTAGGCAGTAGGCAGTAGGCAGTAGAAAAAGAAGCGGCGCGTCTCCGGCCTTTAGACCGGGCGCGCCGCTTTGTCTTTCTACTGCCTACTGCCTACGCTCCTCAGTAGATGTTGAAGTTGTACTCCAGCACGACGTACTGCGAGACGGCGTGGCCGTCCTTCTCGGCCGGGGTGAAGCGTATCTGGCGCGCGGCGGCGATGGCCTTCTCGGTCAGGCCGTCGGGCAGACCCTTGACGACGCTGATGCTCTGGATGCCGCCCGAGCTGTGGAGAACCGCGCGCAGCCGGACGACGCCGGTCACGTTGTTCTTGCGCGCCTCCTCGGTGAAGCCCGGCTCGGGCTTGAAGGTGATGAGCGCCTTGCGCGTTACCTCGTTCTGCCGGAAGGGGCGCGTGTAGTCAACGTCTCGGCCGCCGCCGCCGCCGCCGGGGCCGCCGCCGCCCTCGTGCGCGTCGCCGCCGCCCGTGTTATAGCCGCGGCCGGGGCCGAGGCCCGTGCCGTCGCCCGTGCCCATGCCGCCGCCTGAGCCTTCGCCCATGCCGCCCCCGCGCCCGCCGCCCGAGGAGGGCACGGTCGCAGTCGAATTAGGCAAACCGTAAGGGATCGGCCGGTCGTCGGCCTTCACCAAAGCCGGGTCCACCTGGATGGTCGAGGGCATCGGCAGGTGCGCGTTCAAAACGGGCGGCTTCGGGCTCGGCGGGTTGATCGGCGGCTGATCCAACTGCGCCGGAGGCAGCTTGCCGACCGAGGCCGGCGTCTGCTCCTGGCGCCCGCCGCCGCCGCCGCCGCCCGGCTTCTCCATCTTCGGCTTCGAGCCGCCGCCCTTCCCTTCGTTCGTGCCCGCGGTGCCCTTGTCCGGCGTCGGCTGCTCCTTCGGAATCTCGTTCTCGACGTAGCCGACCAGTTCAAGGTTCTCGTTAGGGTTATCGCTCGCAGCCTGGATGCACTGCCTCCCGAACAAATGCATTATGTTGCACCGGAAGACGATGCCCGCCCACGCGCCGGCCACGATGACGGCGACTATGAATGGGGCGACGACCGCGGGGATCGCGTTGTCCTGTTTGAAGAACTTCTGGCCCGCGGCGCCGTACGCCTTAGCCGAGCGCTTCATGAACCCGGCGGGGTCGCGCTTGAACTCGGGCCACGTCAGCTCGGCGTCGTGCCCGACGGCCTTCAACTCTTTGACGAGGCGGCGCGTGAGCCCCACGTCTTCGAGGAAGGTCAGGTGGAACTCTTCGCGGCCGTTCGGGGTCGGGGGGACGCCTGCGCCGGCCGCGTTGGTCTCCGTCTCGCCGCCGCCGGCGGCGTCCGAAGCCGAGGCCGAGTAGGCGTCCGTCGAAGCCTCCGTGAAGACCGATTCGTCCGACGCCTGGGGGGCCGCAGGAGCCACGCCGGGGGCGCCCAGGGGCGTACCGTCCACCGGGCAGAAACCGAACTTATCGGCGAACTCCTCTTGGCACGTAGGACACTGTTTCATTTTCTAAGGAACCTCCCGTCGAACCACGCGGGGAAAGGGTAGCCCGTGCTGTACCCAAGTTACAAACTTTTTCCGAACCATTCAAGCCCCGGAGCGGAGACTTGCGTACGGGCGGGTCGGCCGCAAGGTGCTCTCTGAACTGCTTTTGATGCCCCGCCCGCCCGAATCTTTGCCAAGCGCGCGTGCGCCGCCCGGAAAAAAGACAGTCCGCGCGCCCCGCACCGAGGCATTTGACGCCTCCGGCGCCTGCATCTAAGATTTCCGGGAACCGCTCCCCGTTGCCGTACATCTTTAGCAGGGCTGCCCGATTGCTTATCCAAAGCGCTATAAAGTTATGAAAAGCCCAAAACTCCCGCTGCGAGCCCTGGCCGCACTCCTCCTGCTCTGCTCCGCGTGGGTCGCCGCCCCCGCACAGCCCACCCCTGAGCCGCGCCGCGAAGAGCTTCTGAACGGACTGAGGATTCTGCTCTGGAGCCGGCCGGCCGACCAGAACGTGCTCATCAAGCTGCGCGTGCACAGCGGCGCCGCCTTCGACCTCGCCGGCAAGGAGGGCTTGATGGCGACCCTGGTTGACGCCATGTTTGACCAGCAGGCGCGCGACTACGTGACGGAGGAGCTGGGCGGGCGCATCGAGGTCGTGCTCGGCTACGACACCATCGACATCACGCTCGCCGGGCGCGCTACGGACTTCGAACGCCTGCTCGAACTCGCACGCAACGCCGTCACCAACCCGCAGCTCTCGCCCGAAAACTTCGAGCGCCTCCGCGCGGCCCGCATCAAGTCGCTGCGCGAGACGACGCCCAAGGCGGCCGAGGCGGCCGACCGCGCCGCCGCCGCACGCCTCTTCGGCACGTACCCTTACGGCCGCGCCACTTCGGGCTCGCCCGACTCGCTCGCGCGCGCCGAGCGCGGCGACATCCTGCTCCTGCGCGAGCGCTTCCTGAACCCGGACAACACGACCCTCGTCATCGTCGGCGGCTTCGAGCCGAAGCTCGTCATGCGCTCGCTGCGCGAGTCCTTCGGCGCCTGGCGCAAGAGCGACCGCCCCGTCCCGGCGACTTTCAAACTCCCGGAACCGCCCGACGAGCGCACGCTGGTCGTCAACCAGGCGGACGCCGCCGGCGTCGAGCTGCGCCTCGCGCTGCGCGGCTTCGCGCGCACGGACATCGACTCGCCGGCCGCGCAGGTCGTCGCGCAGGTCGCCCGCGCGCGCTGGCTCGCCGCGCTGCCCGAGCTGCGGGAACGCGCCGCCTTCGCACGCCACGACCCTTACCGCGAGAACGGCGTCTTCCGCATGGGCGCGACGCTCACGTCCCCGGCCGAGGCCGCGAAGGCGCTCGAAGCCGCGCGCAAGGTTCTGAGTGACCTTGCAACCAACGCACCGACGGCCGCAGAGCTTGAAGCCGTGAAGCAGGCGGCCGCCTCCGCGCTCGGCGCCAACGCCACGGGCGACGAGGCGATAGCCAACGCGTGGCTCGACGAGCACACGTATAAGAACGGGGCCGCGACCGCGCAAGCTCTGGCGCGCGCGGCGCAGGCACTCACGCCGGGCGAGGCACAGCGCGTCGCCGCGCGCCTCTTCCTGCACACGCCCGTCGCTACGGTCGCGCTCGGCGACGCCGCGCAGCTCAAGACCGAGCTGGCGCGCATCGGAACCGTTGAGGTCTTCGGCGAGGCGGCCGCCAAACCTCCGCAGCCGCAGCCGACGCCCAAGCAGCAACAGCCGACGCTCCAACTGAAACGGCCTTGAAGGGGGCGTAAACTACGCCCCAAACTCGCAAACAAACCGCAAGTTAACTGCAACCAACGCGCACCCGGCTTCACTTAATCTTGTCGCGTAATCCCCCTGAGACAGTCGATCCGAAGGCCGAGCACGCGCGGCGCGTGCGGGCGATGTTTGCCGGAATTGCCGGCCGCTACGACCTTCTGAATCACCTGCTCTCGGGGAACGTTGACAAACGTTGGCGGCGCGAGGTCGCGCGCAGTTTAAGTTCTTCGCTCGTCGTTGGAGCGCGCGTGCTCGATGTCGCCTGCGGGACAGGCGACCTCTCGTTCGTGCTCGCGGACGCGGGCGCGGGGCAGGTGGTCGGGCTCGACTTCTGCCGGCCGATGCTTGAGGTCGCGCGGCGCAAGGCCGCGGAAGATTCCCGCACGGTTCCCTTCGTCGAGGGCGACGCGCTGAGTCTCCCGTTCGCGGACGAGACGTTCGACGCCGTCACCATCGCCTTCGGCCTGCGGAACTTGGCGGGCGTGCGCGAGGGACTGCGCGAGCTGCGGAGGGTTTTAAGGCCGGGGGGCCGTCTGGCCGTCCTCGAATTTTCGAGCCCCGTCGTGCCGGGCTTCCGCGCGCTGTTCCGTTTCTATTTTACGCGCGTGCTGCCCCGCATCGGCGGCTGGGTGAGCGGCTCGCGCGGGGCGTACGAGTACTTGCCCGACTCCGTGTCGCGCTTCCCGGATCAGAAGCGTCTGGCCGAGTTGATGCGCGAGGAGGGCTTCGAAGGGGTCGTTTATAAGAATCTGACGGGCGGGATCGCCGCGCTGCACACGGGCGCCCGCGTCGGATGAAAGTTTAAGGGCTTGGCCGCGCCTCGCATGCTGCGGCCACTGAACTAGCCCGGCGAATTCAGCCTCTTTGGTGGTTGTCGGGGCCGCCGTCGAGGATTTGAGTTCGTCGGGCTAGGTTTATTTGCTATCATCATCCCGCAATCCGAATTCCCTTCCAAGTGAAGTTTGATGAAGCGCAAGCTGCTCGACATCGCGCGCCGTCTGCTCATCCTGCTGCTCGTCGTGTGGACGGTGGTGAGCCTGGTGACGATTCTGATTGAGCTCGTCCCGGGCGACCCGGCGACCGCCATCCTCGGCGACCAGGCGACGCCCGAGGCGCTCGCGCAGTTCCGGCAGAAGCACGGCCTCGACCGCCCGGCCTTCTTCTTCTCCTACACCGCGGACGAGGAGGGCGGCCCGCGCAGCTTCAAGTGGAACGGCGCGGACAACCGCTACGTCGATTACTGGCGCGGCATCCTGCGCGGCGACATGGGCAATTCGTTCCGCACCGACCGCCCCGTCCGCGAGCTGATCCTCTCGCGCTACGGCGCGACGATCCAGCTCGCCCTCGCCGCCCTGCTCGTCGCCGTCGCCATCGCGGTGCCTCTGGGCGTGGTGGCGGGGACGAACCGCGGGAACCTTCTGGACAACACGCTCTCGGTCGTCGCGCTCGTCGGCATCTCTCTGCCGAGCTTCGTCATCGGGCCGTTGCTCATCTACGTCTTCGCCGTGTGGCTCGGCTGGCTCGACCCCTCGGGGCGCTTCGGCTGGTCGAGCATCATGCTGCCGGCGGTCACGCTCGGCGCGGCGCTCTCGGCGCTCCTCACGCGCATGGTGCGCTCGTCGGTGATCGAAGAGATGAGCGAGGACTACGTCCGCACGGCGCGCGCGAAGGGATTGAACGAGCGCACGGTCGTCTACAAGCACGTTTTGAAGAACGGCCTCATCCCCGTCGTCACCGTCCTCGGCCTGCAACTCGGCGTGCTCCTGGCCGGCGCCATCATCACCGAGAAGATTTTCAACTGGCCCGGCATCGGCCTCCTCCTCGTCGAGGAGGGCATCAACAAACGCGACTACCGCCTCGTGCAGGGCTGCGTCCTCGTCATCAGCGTCACATACATTCTGGCGAACACCTTGACCGACCTTCTTTACCGTCGGCTAGACCCGCGAATCAGAGTCTCATGAACCGACTGGCCTACTTCGGACTCGCCTTCATCGTGCTGCTGGTTTTGGTGGCGCTCTTCGCGCCCTGGATCGCGACGCACGACGTGGGCGCCATCGACCTTTTGGCGCGGTACAAGGGGCCTTCCGCCGAGCACTGGCTGGGGACGGACGCGACGGGGCGCGACGTGTTCTCAAGGGTCGTCTTTGGCGCGCGCATCTCTCTGGAGGTGGGGCTGGTGGTGGTCACGGTGTCGGCCGCGGTGGGGACACTCATCGGCGCGCTGGCGGGCTTCTACGGCGGCTGGATCGACCGCGTCGTCTCGGGCTACGTCGTCAACGTCTTCCTCGCCTTCCCGGGGCTGCTGCTCGCCATCGCGATGGTGGCGTTCCTCGGCGCGGGGCTCGGCAAGCTCATCCTCGCGCTGTGCGTCATCGGGTGGGTCGGGTACGCGCGCGTGATGCGCGGGCAGGTCTTGAAGGTGCGCGAGTACGACTTCGTGCAGGCCGCGCGTGCGTTGGGCGCGAGGGACTGGCGCATCCTGCTCTTCCACGTGCTGCCGAACGCGGTGCAGCCGCTCATCGTGCAGGCGAGCCTCGGCATGGCCGGCGCGGTGCTCTCCGAAGCGTCGCTCTCGTTCCTCGGCCTGGGCGTGCCCCCGCCCGCGCCGTCTTGGGGCGTGATGCTCGAAGAGGCGCGCGACCTCGCCACGCTCCAGCGCGCGCCGCACGCGATGCTCGCGCCGGGCATTGCCATCGCGCTCACCGTCCTCGCCTTCAACTTTCTCGGCGACGGCCTGCGCGAATACCTCGACCCGCGCCAGCGCAAGCGCTGACCGCTGGCATTGGGAAACGTCTTTACGATAGCAGCGCGCCTCAATTACAATGCCTCCGCTCGCACTGTCCAAGGCCATACTTCCACCGCCGTGTGGCCGCCGTCACGACGTGCTCACCATTGGGAATCTTTAAGGTCAGGCCGCGCGGCTTCCCGCCCGCGTGTTGTGCCCATGACGCGCGCATCGGCGGCGGGAAGCGGCGCTAGACACTTCGGCCGTCAGCCGTGAGTTCTGAGACCTAGCCATGTCTTCACCCACCGACGAAGCGGCGCGGCCGCGTTCAGGATGGTCGGCACACATGGCCCCCTCGGGTTCACGGAGGGTCTTGGTCGCCGCGCTCCTCTTCCTCCTCGGCTGCCTCATGCTCGTCTACTGGCTGACCTATAAGCCCGGCCAGGCACCGCCCGAGACAACATATATCGAGCGCGTCGCCCCCACCCCGCCGCCGCGTGAGCAAGGGCGAGTCGCGCCGGCCCCCAACCACACGGCGTCCGACACGAACGTCCCCCGCGAGGCGCGGGCCGCCGCGCCTCCGGCCGACGAGACGCGCCGCGAGGCGAAGAACGGCCCGGCCCCTTTCGAGGCCGGCCTGTTCGGCACGCCGCCCTCCGGCCTCTTCGTCGCGGCCTCCTACTCCGACGGCCCCATTCCCGGCCGCGTCAACGCGCGCGCGGCCGAAGCGAAGGCGGCCGCGGCGCAATACGACGCGCCCCCCGCGCAGAAGACCCCGACGCCGCAACCAGGAACGCGTTGCGTGGCGAGAGAGCAACCGGGCCGACTGCACCGCTTCTTCGGGTGGATCGGCAGGCTCTTCGGCGTATCTAAGCAGCCGCCGCCGCAGAGACCGCCGACGGTCACGCTCGCGGCCTCTACGAGCCGCGTCGTGCAGCCAGCCGAGTGCGGGCCTAACGAACAGCTCAACCCGAGCTGCATGCCGAGTGCCGACATCGTCCAGCTCTCGGCCAACGCGACCGACCCGGACGGCGACAGGCTGCTTTACACCTACTCGACGACGGGTGGTCGGGTGACGGGCGACGGCCCGAACGCCACGCTCGACCTGGCGGGGGTGGCGCCGGGCACCTACACGGTGACGGTCGAGGTGGACGACGGCAACGGCTGCATCGCCTTCACCACCACGACGGTGACGGTCGAGCGCTGCGACTGCGTGACGCCGCCGCCGCCGGCGGCATGCCCGACGGTCGACGTGAGCTGCCCGGATGGGCCTGTGAGCGCCGGCCAGCCGATCACGTTCACGGCCAACGTCTATGGCGGCAACCCGAGCGTGACGCCGACCTTCAACTGGACGGTCTCGGCCGGGACGATCAGCTCGGGCCAGGGCACCACCACCATCACGGTTGACACAACGGGCCGGCCCGGCACGTTTGTGACGGCGACCGTGGACGTGGGCGGTTACGACCGCAAGTGCTCGACCTCGATGAGCTGCACGACCAGTATCGCCTCCGCAGGCGACTCGACGGTGAGCGTCTCGGGCCGCATCGTCGATCCGCAGGGCAAGCCACTCCGGGGCGTGAAAGTGACCGCAACGTCGGAGGGCGAGAGTGTGCCGGCCACGACGAATGACGACGGGACATTCAGCCTCCGGCTCAAGCCGGGGAGCCGCTACCACGTGAGCGGGCAAGTCAACGGTTACCGCCCGTGGGCGGAGGACATCACAGCCCCCCCCAATGATTTTACCTTCCCCCTCATCACCCTCACGCCCGTGACCTCGCCGACGCCCTCGCCTTCGCCGACACCGTCGCCTTCCACGTCGCCCACGCCTGGGGACAGCCCGACGCCGACGCCCACCCCCACGCCCACACGCGTCGAGCAGGACAAGATAACCTTCTCGCGCCCCGAACGACTGCTGGCGGAAGAGGCCGGGGAGATTTCGCTCGAACTTGAGCTGGTCGAGAGGTTTTTCCTCCCGTCCGAGTCCGTCGAGAACGGCGTGGTGAAGACCATCGACCACCCCGGCCCCGTCCCCGGCGCCACCCCGGACGTGCCTCTCGCCAAAGCCTTCGGCGATGAATACATCGCCTACGCGAATGCCACCTTTCAGTCCGGCGACCTCGAACTCGTCTCCTCTACGGCCTCCGAGCAGCCCGTCCCGCAGAAGGTCAAAGACAAGGTGGCCTGGTCGTGGACGGTGAGGGCCAAAGACCCTTCCCGTGCCGCGGCCGAGTTCCGGCTCCAGCTCGACATCGTCTGGAAGTCAAGGACGGGCGGCCCCGACATACGGCTCAAATGTCCGGTCTGGCCCAGAAGCTGTCGCGAGACCCTCTGCTGCCCCCAGCCGCCGCCGCCCTTCCGCATCCCGCTCGGCCCGCCGGCCCTGGTCACGCTCTCCAAGTTCGGCTCGCCCGTGCCCATCCTCGGCGCGTTCGGTCTGCTCGGCGGCGGCCTCCGCCCGCGCCGGCGCTGGTGGCTCTGGGGAGACGCGGTGGAGACCGTCCCGTCGGGGTTGCCGGCGCCTCCGCCGCCCGAGCGTGTCGAGGGCGACGAGGTGGTCTGCACCGTCTTCGCGCCCGAGCAGGCCGCGCCCGGCGACCCGTTCGACGTGCAGGTCTTCGCGCACCTCGCGGCGGAGTCCTGGCGACTCGCCTCGATGGCCGCCAAGTCGGACGCGGCGGCGCGCGACCGCGGGTCGAAGGTGCTGAGCCAGCCCATCGCGCAGGGGACGGAGTTGGCCTTCACCCTTGAGATGGCGGGTCTGAAAGTTCAGGAGCCGAAGCAGACGCTTGAGTGGCGCGGGTCGCTCGACTACGTCCAGTTCGCCGTGGACGTGCCCGCCGACTTGGAGCCGCAGAACGTCCGCGGCGTGGTGAAGATTTACTGCGGGGGCGCCCCCGTCGGTCGCATCATGTTCATGTTCAAGGTCGTCGCCCGGCACGAGGCCCCGGCCGGCAAGCCCGCCCCCACCCCGCTGGAGCAGCGACTCATCCGCTACCGGCGCGCCTTCGTCTCCTACTCCTCGAAAGACCGCGCGCGCGTCCTGCTCGGCTTCATCGGATTGGAGAAGGGGTTGAAGTGGGCGGGCATCACCACCTTCATCGACGTGCGCGACATCAAGACGGGCGAGCGCTGGAGCGAGACCATCCGCGAGAACCTTGAGGAGAGCGACCTCTTCGTCCTCTTCTGGTCGAACGCCGCGAGGGATTCGGCCGAGGTCAGTAAGGAGATTGAATACGCGCTCCGGCGCAAGGACAGCAGGGACGAGAACCCGCCCTTCTTCGAGCCGTTCACCATCGAGCTGCCGCTCCCGCAACCCCTCCCGGGCGGGCTGGAGTCGCTGCACTTCAGCGAAGAACTGCTCTTCGTCATCAAGGCCGAGGAGGAGATGGCCGCGAAGCGTGCGGCGGAGCAAGCCCCGCCGCGCCCGACATCTTAAGGCCGAAGCGGGTTCGGCGCGCTGCGGCGCACACATCCCCGGCGCGCACCCGCACGGCCGGTTTTCCTCGCACCGTGCCGCGCGTTATTATCGCCGCCGGCCTTTTTATGCGAGTCTGCTACACCCCGCGTTACTACGCCGACATCGGCGAGGGGCACGTCTTCCCCATCCGCAAGTTCGAGCTGGTGCGCGACCGCCTGGTCGCCGAAGGGACGCTCGCGCCCGCCGAGATTTACGAGCCGCGCGAGGCGCCCTTGGCGGACGTGCTGCTGGCGCACACGGACGACTACGTGACGCGCCTGCGCGCGGGCTCTCTGACGCAGAGGGAGGTCAGGCGTTTGGGACTGCCCTGGTCGAAGGCGCTCGTGCGCCGTTCGTTTCTCGCCACGGCGGGGACGTGCGCGGCGGCGCGTTTCGCCCTTGAGGAGGGCGTCGGGGCGAACCTCGCGGGCGGGACGCACCACGCCTTCCCCGACCACGGCGAGGGCTTCTGCGTGCTCAACGACGTGGCCGTCGCCGTCCGCGTATTGCAAAGGGATAAGGCGGCGCGACGCTTCGCCGTCGTCGATTTAGACGTCCATCAAGGAAACGGGACGGCGCACATCTTCGCGGAAGACGACTCGGTCTTCACCTTCTCGATGCACGGCGCGAAGAACTACCCGCTCTTCAAGCTCCGCTCCACGCTCGACGTGGAGCTGGCGGACGGCACCGCCGACGAAGAGTATTTAGACACGCTCGCGCGCCACCTGCCCCGCGTCTTCGAGCACGAGCCCGACCTCGTCTTCTACCTCGGCGGCGCAGACCCTTACGCGGGCGACAAGCTCGGCCGCCTCTCGCTCACCTTCGCGGGGCTGCGCGCGCGCGACGAGACGGTCTTGCGCGAGTGCCGGCGCCGCGGCGTCCCCGTCGCCACCGTCATGTCCGGGGGCTACGCCGCCGACATCCAGGACACCGTCGAGATACACTGCAACACCATCCGCGCGGCCAAAGAGATTTTCAATCCCGTACCGAACAACTTATAATTCGCTCCCGCATGTGGAGAGTCACCTGGAACATCTTTAAGAAGGGCACGCTCGTCCTGCTCGCGCTCTTCACGCTCTTCGTCCTCTACGAGGTCTTCACGTTCCCGCGCGTGTCCGACCTCCAGACGAGGAACCCGGAGACGACGAGCATGATCGAGACGCGCATGAAGGAGGCGCGCGACGAGGGGCGCGAGCCGCGCCGCGTGCAGCAGTGGGTGCCCCTGTCGCGCATCTCGGTCAACCTCCAGCGCGCGGTGCTCGCGGGCGAGGACACGAACTTCGTCGCGCACCACGGCTTCGACTACGAGGCCATCCAGAAGGCCTGGGAGGCGGGGCAGAAGCAGGCCGAGCAGGAGGCGAAGCAGGAGGGCGACGAAGACCCTTCGGACTGGATGCCAGACCTCTCCAAGTTCCGCCGCGGCGGCTCGACCATCTCGCAGCAGTTGGCTAAAAACCTCTACCTCTCCTCGGAGCGCACGGCCGCGCGCAAGGTGAAGGAGGCGGCCATCACCTACTTCCTCGAACGCTCCTTGTCGAAGTGCCGGATTCTGGAAATCTACCTCAACGTCATCGAGTGGGGCGACGGCATCTACGGGGCGGAGGCCGCGGCGCAGACCTACTTCCACAAGCCGGCCGCCAACCTCACGCCGCAGGAGGCGGCCTACCTCGCCGCGATGATCCCCTCCCCGCTCAACGTCTTCAACCCGCAGAAGAACCCCCGCCGCGTCCAGCGCCGCCAGCGCGTGCTGCTCCGCGGGATGAACTCGGTGAGGATTCCGCAGTGTTGAGTGGGAGTAGGCAGATGGCAGTAGGCAGTAGGCAGTTGAAGGCAAGAACGATTTTTAAAGAACAGTTCACAAAGAGACGGAGGCGGCGAGGTTACGACTCGCCGCCTCCGTCTCTTTAACGCTTGTCTGTGTAGGTAGTCTTTCTGCCTTAACTGCCTACTGCCATCTGCCTACTGCCTACTTCCCCCTCACAACGCGAACTCGCGCGCGAGCTTCAATTCGGCCTTGCGCAGTTCGTAGCGGCCGCGGCCGAGGTTGCCGTCGGGCTTCATGGCGAGGACGACGAAGTACTCGGGGGAGAAGAGGCGGGCGAGGACGCGGGCGCCCTCGAAGCTGACGAGCAGCTCCTGCGGCGCGCCGAGGCCGGTGTTGGTGCCGGCGCGCATGGCGCTGCGGACGAGCGAGGTGATCTCGGCCGCCGCCACGTCCATGTTGGCGTCGCTGCCCTCGGGCAGGAGCACCCGCTCGACCGCGATGCCGTCCATGCCCATGATGAGCGCGCCGGTCGCGCCCTCGGTGCGTTCGACTATCTCTGTGAGTGCCTGCTTGAACATCTCTGCTTCAGTCCTCCTTTACGGGCGGGGCGGCGTGGTCGTCTGCGGCTCGCCCGTCGTCGTGGTCGTCGAGGCCGTCGGGTAGACGGGCTGGGCGAGCGAGGGCACGGGCGACTGCTGCTGCGGGGTGGGGCCGGCGGGGACGGACGTGGCCGGCGTGTTCGTCTCGGGGTTGCCGAGCGGGACGGGCTGCGGGAGCGTCACCGAGCGCGTGCTCGTCGCGGGCTCCGTGTCGATGCGGCGGCCCTGGTAGTCCGGCCGGTAGATGCGCGGCGTGATGAAGAAGAGAATCTCGTCGGTGTTGCGCGAGATGGTCTTGCGCTTGAAGAGGTTGCCGAGGACGGGCACGCTGGAGAGCCCCGGCGTGCGGTTCTGCGCGTCGTTCTCGCGGTCGTTGACGACGCCGCCGACGACCGTCGTGCCGCCGTCGGGCACGAGCACTTCGGTCTGCATGCGCTGCGTGTCGATGCCCGGCGTGCCGAGCGCGTTGACGATGGTGCGGTTGACCGTGTTGTTCTCCATCGTCACGCGCAGGATGACGGTGCCGGCGTCGGTGATCTGCGGCGTGATGGAGAGGCGGAGCGGGACGGAGACGAAGGTCGTCGTGAAGATGGACGCGCCGCCGCTGGTGCCGCCGCCGCTCGTCTGCGGCGTGATGACGGGAATCTGCGCGCCGCTCTCGATCTGCGCCGAGCGGTTGTTCAGCGCCGTGACGCGCGGCGTGGCGACCACCTTCGCCTGGCCCTTGCTCTCGGCGGCGGTGATGAGCGCGCCGATCTGCGCGGTGCCGAAGATGCCGGTCGTCAGGCCGATGACGGTCGTCGGGCTGTTGGCGCCGAGGCCCGGCGAGGGCTCGGGCGTGCCCACCAGGCCGCCCGGCAGGCCGCTCGGGTTCAGGCCCGCGACGGCGCCGTTCTGGGCGTTATTGAAGGAGATGCCGCCGCCGCGGCTCGGGTTTAAGAGCGTGGCCGAGAGCTGCACGCCGAGGTCGCGGCTGAAGCTGCGGCTGGCGACGACGATGCGCGTCTCGATCTCGACCTGCGGCTCGGGCTGGTCGAGGAGCTGGATGAGGCGGCGGACGGCGTCGAGGTTCTCGCGCACGTCGGTGACGATGAGCGTGTTGCTGCGCGAGTCCACCTCGATGCTGCCGCGCACCGAGAGCCTGCGCTTGATGATGGGGAGGATGCCCGCGTCGCCGCCGCTCCCGGCGCCCGCGGCGGAGGCGCCGCCGCCCGTGAACGAGTCGGCGCCCGCGCTGGCCGAGGCGAGCGTGCCGGTGGCGCGCGCGTAGTTGAGGCGGATGAACTCTGTGAAGAGCGGCTGGTTGAGGAGCTGCGCCTCGCGCAGCTGCGTGCGGGCCGTCTCCTCCTCGGCGCGGATGCGGGACTCGTCCTTGAGCACTTCGAGCGTCGCCACGCGCAGGATGTTGCCGTTGACCTCGACGCCGAGCCGGTTGGCCTTCAGGATCGAGTCGAGCGCGAAGTTCCAGGGCACGTCCGTCACGTTGATCGTCACGGGCACGCGCTTGACCGAGGCGTCCACGACGAAGTTCACGCCGTACTGCTCGGTGATGTAGTTGAGGATGTCGCGGATGTCCGCGTTGACGACGTTGAGGTTGATGGGCTCGCCGACGAAGCCGGCCTGGCCGTACTGCGAGCCCTGCGTAGCCGGGCTGCCGCCCGCGGGCGCGGGCGTCGGGCGCGTCTGCGCCGGGTCGGCGGGGCCGTTCGAAGAGTTGGCGGGGTCGCCGGGCAGGAGTTCGAGGACGAGCTGGCTGCCTTCGAGGCGCGAGCGGTCGCGCGCGGGCGCGCGTAAGGTCACCTGGAGGCTCGCGACGGGCTCGCCCTCGCGCAGCGCGTGCTTGACGGTCAGGCTCTCGACCAGCGGCGAGGAGACGCCGTAGGTCGGGGAGAGCTGCGAGCCGTCAACGCCCGGCAACTCGACGACGACGTGGAGCGCGTCGGGGCGCCTGACGGTGTAGGGCATCGGGGCCGTCCCCTCGATGGTGATGAGCGTGACCGGGCCGGAGACGGTCGAACGCACGGAGGTGGCTACGGGCGGCTGCGCAGCCGCCGCGCCGACGGAGCTGCTGCCGAGTGCCAGTTGGCCCAGCGCGACGACGAGCAGGAGGACGAGCGTGCCTCTCGCCGCGGCCGCGGGTAATTTTTTGGTGTATGCCATGTTCTTCATCCTTCGGAGCCATCGCCGCGGCACCCTTTCCGCCACGCGCTAACGCTCGTCCGGGCCGGACGGTTCATCCGACCCTTCAAGCGCGCGCCGCACAACGCGGAAGACCCACGGCCATGTTGTCAAAGTAAACGCCGCGGGGCGCGGCCCTCTCAGAAAGGTTCTCTACCTCCGTTCGGGTTCAGGCGGGACGAGGCGTCGGGCGGGTGGGTTTCGTGCAAGGGGCTTCAGGGCCTCCCCTGCGGCTGGGCCGCCTGGGGGTCGGCGCTCTGCTGCTGGTTGCCGGCGCCGGCCTGCTGCGTGGCGGCCGACGCAAGCGCCTTGAGCGCCTCGATGAGCTGGTTCACGTCGGACTTCTTCTCGTCCGCCGCGGGGGTCGCGGGCTGGCTCTCGCGCTGCGCGGTCAGCTGGTCGGCGATCGTGGGCTGGGCCAGCGGCTTGGGCTCGACGGCGACCACGGTGCGGCCGTCCGTCCACTTCGTCTGCTTGCGGAAGACGAGGCGCGACTCCTCGATGGCGACGAGCATCCCGTCGTAGAACTGCTCGCCGGGGTAGACGACGTAGGAGAGGTTGATGGGCGTCGCCTCGACCATCGCGGCGTAGCCGCGCGGCGTGCGGAAGATGCCCCTGACCTCCACCTCGGAGAGCAGCAGGGCGGTCGTCGGCTTCGGCGCCACCTGCCGGAGGTTCATCGCCGCCAGCTTCTGCGCCTTGTAGTTGTCGATGCGCGCCTGGATGGGCGGGGCCGGGACGGGCGTGGCGACCTTCTTCTCGACCTTGCGCCTGACGGGCGGCTTGTACTTCGTGAATGGGTCGCGCTGCGAGGCGCGGTAGGCGGTGCTCGCGGTCTGCGCGGGCGCCGTGGCCGCCGCGGCGGCGACGAGCGCGGCCGCCAGGAGTCCCTTGAGCGTGACGGGCGTGTGTCTGTTCTTCATAAACTCTTCCTGCTCGCGGTCTGCGACTTCTGCTCGCTGGGGCCGTCCGGGTCGAGCGGCCCACCCCACTTACTCGGCGGACTTGGCCTCCGGCGCCTTCGAGTCCTTCGCCTTATTGTCCTTGTCCTGCTTGCCCTTGCCCTTCTTGTCGTCGGGCGCCGGCGCCTGCAACGTCTCGGGCGCGACGTAGTAGGCGGTGACGAGGAACTCGGCCGAGACGGTCTGGTTCGCCTTCGCGTCGCCGGCGTTCTTATCCTGCTTGATCTTCGTGACCTTGAAGTCCGTGATCGAGACGATGCGCTGGTAGGAGGCCATCTGCGCGAAGAACTGGCCGAGGCTGTTGTAGTTGCCCGTGACCTCGACCTCGACGGGCTTGCCCGTGTAGAAGTCCTGCTGCACCTCGTCCTTCGGCGTGAACTTCGTGAGCGTCAGGCGGCCGCGCGCGCGATCCTGCACGTTCTGCAAGACCATCGTCAGCTCGCGCTGTTCGGGCAGGAGGAGCTTGAGGTCTTCGTAGTCGGCCTTGGCGCGCTCGTAGTTGGCCTTGAACTCGTTGAGGCGCTGCGAGGCGACGACGGCGCCGGCGTTGTCGCGCTGGAGTTGCTCGACCTTGGCCTCGACCTCGCGCGTCTCGGCGCGCGTCCCCGAGGTGACGAAGTACCAGAAGGCGCCGTAGACGACGAGCGCGGCCCCGCCGAAGACGGCGAGCTGCATGTACCAGGGTTTCTCTTGGAGGGCGTCAAGTTTGAACATCGTTCGTTTCCTTCCGGGCTGCCGCGGCTACTTCTTGTTGCCCTTCTTGGCGGGGTCGTCCTTGGCGTCGGCCGCCGTCTGGCTCGGGCCGTACCTGCACTTGAGCTTGAAGGTGAAGACCTCGGGCTTGAACTTCTCGTCGATGGGCCCGTCGGCCGGGCTGTAGTCGGCCTTGTCGATCTGCACCACCTTGCGCTCGGCCTCCAGGCTCACGTTCTGGAAGAGGCCGTCGGAGAATTCGAGGTTGCGGCCGAACTCGGTGACCGAGAACTCGTTGGGCGACTGCCCCTCGATGGTCAGCTCGCCGGCCTTCTGCTCGATGGTGTCGAGGCGGAAGTCGGGGTCGCGGGGCAGGCGCGAGTTGAGGTCGGAGAGGAGCGAGACCGGCCCCTGCTGCGAGCTGCGGAGCTTCTTGATCACGTCGATGCGCGACTGGATGTCCTTGAGCTTCTTCTCCAGGTCGGCCTGCTCCTTGTTGACGGCGGCCATCTGCTGGGCGATCTGCTCCTGCTTCTCAAGCTCGGCGTTCGCCTTCTTCTGCGAGGCCGCGGCGCTGTAGAAGTCGAAGACCATCGCGAGGCCGAGCAGGACGCCGACGGCCGCGCCCAGCATCCAGAAGCGGGCGGCCGGGTTGGCGACCTTCGCCTCGACGACCGCGGCGCTCGACGCGCGCTCGGTGACCGAATCCAAAAGGTTGACCTTGATCATTTAAGCATCCACTCCTCTCAGGGCGAGCCCGACGGCGACCGCCATCTCGGGCACGACCTCGCGCATGTACTCGGGGTCGAAGCGGCGCGCGTCCACCTTGATCTGGCGGAACGGGTCGAGCCGCTCGACCGGCATCTCGAAGCGGCTCGAGAGGAACTCGGGGAGCCCCCGCAGCTTCGAGCCGCCGCCCGAGATCAGAATCCTCTGGACGCTGCCGTCGTTGTCGTCGGCCGTCGCGCGGTAGAAGTCGAAGGTCTTCGAGATTTCCAGCGCGAGCATGTCCGAGACGGATTCGAGCGCGGCCTCGATCTGCTCGGCCTGCACGTTCGCGGGCGCCTCGCCGCCGCGCTTGACCGCCTCGGCCTGCTCGTAGGTGAGCCCCAGCTCCTTCTGCAAGAGGGACGTGTACTGGTTGCCGCCGACCGAGACGTCGCGCGTGAAGACGCTGCGGACGCCGCGCAGGATGTTGATGTTCATCGTCGAGGCGCCGACGTTGAGGAGCGCCACGACGAGGTTCGCCGCCGGCTGGTAGTTGACCTCGTAGCAGTTCTGCAACGCGAAGGCGTCCACGTCGATGACGGCCGGCTGCTTGCCCGCGAGCTGGATGGCCTGCTTGAGGTTGGCGACGAAGTCGCGCTTGCAGGCGGCCATCAAGACGTGCAAAGAGTCCGAGCCGGAGCCGACGACCTGGTAGTCGAGGCTCACGTCGGAGATTTCGAACGGGATGTGCTCCTCGGCGTGCCAGTCGATGGAGCCCTCAAGCTCCTCGCGCGTCATCTGCGGCACGATGATGTTCTTGACGATGACCGAGCTGCCGGAGACGCCGGCGGCCACGCGGTCGGTCTTGAACTGGTGGCGCGAGAAGACGCCCGAGATGACGCTCGACACGTCGTTCAGCTCCATGATCTGGCCGTCCACGACCGTGTCGGGCTGGAGCCCCTCGAAGCCGAGGTTGACGAGCGAGAGCGCGCCGGGCTTGCCGGCCAGCTCGACCGCCTTGACCGAACTGGAACCGATGTCCAGGCCCACGAGGCCCTTGTTTCCGAGTTTCTTTCTGAACATAGCCTATCCGTTCCTCGAAGACTTACCCTGTCGCTGCCGGTGGAGTTGGCGGAGGCGCGCGCGTGCGCGCAAGACCCTCGCGTGCGTCGTGCGCCAGGATGGCGGCGCCTGCGTGTGCTGTGTGTCGGACTTCATGTCTCGCGGATGTGCCCCGCGTGCTTTGGCGCGGGAGTTTGAGGAGGGGTTATTGCTGACTTAAGCTTTGAAGCTGTGTGCGTCCGAAGGCGGGAGTGCGTCGCGTGCGGCTGTCGCGGGAGTGGCCCCGCTGCGGCTCAAAGAATCTCCCCTTCGGCAACCCGGCCGAGTCGAACGAAACGGTTCGACTCCCGTCGGCTTTGCGGCCCAGGCTCGCGCCTGGTGTGCCTTTCTCGGTTGAGTTTCAAAGTCGGCGCGTCGGGCGGGCTTGGCCCGCTTCCGCGGCCGGCCGCTACTTCTCAAGGGCGCCTCGGCCGCGACCGCCCCGCACAAGGCGGAGCGTGGGCGAAACACCTTCCACAGAGACTATAAGCCACACGGCCAAACCGTGTCAACCAGTATTTTGCCAAGTTTAACCCATGATATTTCTTAGTTTAAAGGGCTTTCCTGGATTGTTTTAAGGACTTTTCCAGAAATTTTCCGAGCTTATTTGCCTATTGAGCAGACAGTCCGCCGCCGGGGCGCGGAAGTCTACATTCTTGCTCGCGCCCGCGGCGAAAGTTAGGATGGGCCGGTATGGTCACCGTTCGGAGGGCGCTCGTCGCCGTTCTGCTGCTGGCACTCGCCGCCTTCGCGTGGCTGTGGCTGACGCGCCCGCAGAGGGTGGACATGGCCGCCTACGCCCCGGCCGACGCGATTGTCTACGCGGAGGCCGACAGCCTGCCGGCGATCATCGAAGCCTTCACCTCGACCGACGCGTGGAAGGAGCTGGCGCCGGCCGCGGGCGTCGAGGCGCGGCCGGGCGGGACGGGCTGGCTCCCCTCCTTCCTCTCCTTCACCGGCCTCGGCCCGAGCGACGCCGTCGTCCTCTCGCGCGCGCAGGTCGCCGTCGCCGTGCTCGGCTTCCAGGCCGCGGAGGAGTCGGACACGACGCTCAAGTTCACCCCGCGCGCGGCGCTCGTCGCAGAGACGCACAGCCCCGCCTGGCGCGCGCGTGCGGCCGTCGAGAAGCTGGTCGGCGACTTCGCGCGCGGCACGTTCGAGCGGCAGACGTTCGAGCGCAAAGAGGTTGACGGAGTCCCCTTCTACACCTGGGCCGAGCAGGACGGGGCGCGCCGGACAATCGTCGCCGCCGTGGACGAGAGCGTCGTGGTCGTCGGCAACGACGAGGCGACCGTGCGCGCGTGCCTCGACGTGCGGCGCGGCGCGCGCCCGAGCCTCGCGGGCGACGACCAGTTGAAGGAGGTGCGGGCGCGCGTCGGCGGGGGCGGCGCGCTGGCCTTCGGCTACGCCCCGCGCGGGAGCGCCGCGAAGGCCGTCGAGGTCTTCGCGCCCGCCTTCGTCGGCGGCATGTCGCAGGAGCCGCACGTCCAGAGCGTGCTCGCGACCTTCCTCCCGCAGTTCATCAACCAGACGCTCGGCGCCGCCGGCTGGAGCGCGCGCGTGGAGGCGGGCGCGCTCGAAGACCGTTACTTCCTGAGCCTGCCCGCCGACCTCGCGCGGCGGCTGGAAGCGCCTTTCGCGCCGGCCGAACACCCGGGCGACGACGCGACGCGCGTGCTTCCGGGCGACGCCTACGAGGTCTCTTTCTACGACCTGCGTAACCCCGAAGACGCGTGGCGCGGTCTGAACGCCGCGCTCTCTTCGCAGACGGACATCTCGCGCGCGACCATCATCACGCTCGGGCTCGAAGCGCTGGTCAAGCCCTACGGCATCGAGCACCCGCGCGAGTTCCTGCGCGCGTGCGGCGGCGAGGTGGCGACGGCGCGGCTCGAAGCGGCGAGCGAGGGCAAGGTGCTCGTCGCACACGTCGGCGACGCCGCGGCGCTGCGCGCGCAGGCGCTCGAACACCTCGGCCGCGGCGCGCACGCCGAGCGCGTGGGCTCCGCGGAACTCCTCGTCTCGACGGACGAGGAGCGCGGCGCGGCCGCGTTCGTGGATGGTTTTTTAGTGTTGGGCTCGGAGGAGGACGTGCGCCGCTGCGTGCAGGCGTGGCTCGGCACGAACGAGCCGGGCCAGGACGACCCGCTGAGGACTGCGGCGTCGGGCTTCAACGGGCTCACGGCCTTCGCGCGGACAGTCACGGACGAGCGCGACTCGGCCCGCGCCGTGCTCTCACACTTCGCGCGGCGCGGCGACGCGAGCCGGCTCGAAGCGGCGCTCGCCCGCAGGCGCTACGCCGTCTCCGAGACGCTCCTCAAAGACGGCGGCTTCGAGAAGAGGACGCGCTCCGCCTTCGGCCTCTTCGGCGAGATCGTCACGCGCGCGGCCCCGCGCTGAAATATCTGTTATTGGTCGGGCGACTTCGGGTCGAAGGGGCGGTCGGCGAGGACGGCGCGCATGTTGACCTGGCCGAAGAGGGTTTCGAGGTACGCCTCGAAGCGGTGGAGCGTGCGCGCCAGCTCGCCCGCGTCGCGCGCCGAGTCGATCTCCTCCGTGAAGCGTTCGAGCGTCTCCCAGTCCTTGTACATCAGGTAGCGCTGGCCGCCCTCGCCGAAGGCGTTCAGGGCTTCGAGCACGCGCGTCGCGGGCGGCTCGTGCCCGTCGGCCGAAGCGCGCGCGATGAGCAGGACGAGCTTCCACAGCTCGCGCCTCAGTTCGAGCGACTGTTCGAGCTTCGTCTTGAACGAGCCGAAGAGCGTCCCGCCGTCCAGGCCCGGCTCGAAGCTCTGCGCGAGCGCGACCACGGACTGCTGGTAGCAGTCGCGCAGGAGGCCCGTCGCGTTCTCGACCTTCGCGAAGAGCTGCGGCGGCTGGCGCACGGAGCAGAGCCCAGTCAGCTCGTGCTCGAACGCCTTGCGCAGCTCCATCCGCACCGCGTAGGCCGTGCCGTCGAGGATTTCGCCCGCGCCGCGCCCGACGCCTTCGACGCGCAGCGCGCGCCCCTCGATGAAGTCCAAAAGCGCCCGCGTCTCTTCGTTGACGAGCGTGAAGATGGGGAGCATCCGCTTGAGCTGCGCGTCGTCCTTGAGCGAGACTTCGACGAAGCGCAGCAGCGCGAGCAGGCGCGAGAAGGCTTGGAAGATTTCGTGCAGGTCTTCGCCGAGGTCTTCCGGCGTCAGGCCGTGCGCGAGCCTGACGAGCCGCTCCTGCAACTCGGCGGCGCCGGCCGCGTGCCCCGCGGCGAGGATGAGCCCCGCGGCCTCCGAGCGCCTCAGCTCGCGTTCGAGGACGCTGCCCAGGCTCGACCACGCGACGAAGCCGACCGCGCTCGATTCGAGCAGCGCGTCGCCCAGGCGGCACACGTCCTTGAAGATTTCGCCGAGGTCTGCGAGCGACTCCTTCGCGCCGACGAGCCCGAGGGCGCCGGCCGCCGCGGGCGGGGTCGCGTCCTCTGCCGGCGGCCCGCCGGTGCGCGCGAGGTTCGAGAGCAGGTGCAGGCAGCGCACGAGCGCGTCGCGCACGACGCCGGTCTCGCACTTGAAGCTGCGCTCGCCGAGGGCGGCGCGCTCCGCGTCGGTCAGGGGGTGATTGGCCGGGTTGAAGAAGCTGCGCAGCGCGCGCAGCCACACCGCCAGCTCCCGGGCCGGCGGCAAAGCGTCCTTCGATGAGAGATGTTGGGACAGTTTCTTCCCTCTGATGCACCCTTCCGCGCGTGCCAACCGCGCGGGCGGAATTTAGAATGACTTCTTCGCAGAGCTTGGGAGAAAGGGGCCGACCGAGCCCCGCACGATTCTAAACAGTAAAGCCGCGGGCGGCAAAGTATTTCGACTTTGCCGCCCCACTCTCCGCCCATGAACGAACAGACGGCGCTTCTGATCGCCACCAACAACGCGGGGAAGGTCAGGGAGTTGTCGCAGCTCCTCAAGGACTTTCCCCTCCGCCTGCGCCTGCTCGAAGAGTTCCCCGGCATCGAAGAGGCCGAGGAGACGGGCGAGACGTTCGCCGAGAACGCGACCATCAAGGCGCTGCACTACTCGGCGCGGAGCGGGCTGCTGACGCTCTCGGACGACTCCGGCCTCTCGGTGGACGCGCTCGGCGGCGCGCCCGGCGTCCGCTCCGCACGCTACGCCGGGCGCGCGGCGACCTACGCCGAGCGCATGTCGAAACTGCTCGCCGAGCTGGACGCGACCGGGGATGACGAGCGCCGCGCGCGCTTCGTCTGCGTCATCGCCGTCGCAGACCCCTCGGCCGGCACGCTCCACACCTTCGAGGGCGAATGCCTTGGCCGCATCGCCCGCGCCCCGCGCGGCACCGGCGGCTTCGGCTACGACCCGCTCTTCATCCCCGACGGCCATGACCAAACCTTCGGCGAGCTAACCCAGGAGGTCAAACACACCCTCAGCCACCGCGCCCGCGCGCTTCAACAGGCAGCCCGCCACCTCCGCGAGCATTTCACTTAAGACCAACTTGGCCCTTCAACGATGCACTCTGTTAGAATGCTGACCGGCGGGTGGCACGCAGTTCAAGTCACTTAAGACCGCGGGGCGTAGCGAAGCCTGGTATCGCGCTCGGTTTGGGACCGAGAGATCGGGGGTTCGAATCCCTCCGCCCCGATTACCTTCCCTATCTCTTTCATCAACCAGCTAACCCCCTTGCGAGGCGACGGGCTCATCTTCGCCCGCAGAAGCGACCCCGCATCGGTCACTATCGAGCCCAGCGCGCTCTGCGCGAAGGCAGCGCGAGCGTCTGCCCGCCGTCGGAGACAGCATGACTCTCCATGAGTTGTGACGTTGAGGCCCGGGGGCGCCCGTGCCCTAAGTGACGACGGTCGGCTCGTCGGTGCCGAAGCGTTCGCGGAGGCGGAGCAGTTCGCGGACGCCCTGCTTGAGCGAGCCGAGTGCTTCCTCGATGTCGCTCGCGCCGGCGTCGTCGCGGTAGCGCTCGATGTAGATGCGCAGCGTCGCGCCCGCCGTGCCCGTGCCCGACAGGCGCAGCACCGCGCGCGAGCCGTCTTCGAGGAAGATGCGCACGCCCTGCCGCGAGGTCGTGCTGCCGTCAACGGGGTCTGTGTAGCCGAACTCGTCCGCGCGCTCGACGCGGCTGCCGGCGAGCGGCTGCCCGGTGAGGTTAGAGAGACTCCCGCTCAGCTCCGTCATCATCTCGGCGGCCGCCGCGGCGTCGAGCCCTTCGTAGTCGTGGCGCTGATAGTAGCTCCTCCCGAACTTGCGCCAGTGTTCGCGCACGACCTCCTCGACCGACTTGCCCGTCACGGCGAGAATCGAGAGCCAGCAGAGCACGGCCCACAGCCCGTCCTTCTCGCGCACGTGGTTCGAGCCCGTGCCGAAGCTCTCCTCGCCGCACATGGTTGCGAGGCCGGCGTCGAGGAGGTTGCCGAAGAACTTCCAGCCCGTCGGCGTCTCGTAACACTTGATGCCGAGAGCATCCGCCACGCGGTCAACGGCCGTGCTCGTCGGCATCGAGCGCGCGACGCCCGCGAGCCCTTCGCGGTAGCCGGGGATGCAATCCTTTGCGTGCTCGGCGATGACCGCCAGAGAGTCGCCGGGCGAGACGAAGAAGTCGCGGCCGAGAATCAGGTTGCGGTCACCGTCGCCGTCGCAGGCGGCGCCGAAGTCGGGCGCGTCCTTTCCGCTCATGCGCGAAACCAGTTCCGCCGCGTGGACGAGGTTCGGGTCGGGGTGGTGTCCGCCGAAGTCGGGCAGCGGCGTCCCGTTCAAGACGGTTCCCGCGGGAGCGCCCAGGCGCCCCTCGATGATCTGCGTGGCGTACGGGCCGGTCACCGCGCTCATCGCGTCGAAGAGCATCCGGTGGCCCGAGGCGAAGTAAGCGCGCAGCCGCTCGAAGTCGAACAGCCCCTCCATCACCGCCGTGTAGTCTTCGAGCGGGTCGATGACGGCGACCTCCGTCCCGCCGACGCGGACGCTCCCAAGTCGTTCGAGATCAACGTCCGGGTGTTCGACGGTGAGGTAGCGCTCGATGGACTGCGTCCCGGCGTAAATGCGCTCGGTGACCGACTCGGGCGCGGGGCCGCCGTTGCGCGTGTTGTACTTGATGCCGAAGTCCTCGTCGATGCCGCCGGGGTTGTGACTGGCCGAGAGCACCAGCCCGCCGAAGGCACCGCGGCGGCGGATGACGGCCGAGACCGCGGGCGTCGAGAGGATGCCGCCCCGGCCCACGAGCAGGCGGCCGAAGCCGTTGGCCGCGGCCATGCGGATGATCGTCTGGACGGCCTCGCGGTTATAGTAGCGGCCGTCGCCCCCGACGACGAGGGTCTCTGCGCCGAAGCCGTCGGCGGCGTCCGTGCGGACGGCGTCAAAGACCGACTGGACGAAGTTCTCAAGGTAGCCGGGCTGCATGAAGACGCGGGTCTTCTTCCGCAAGCCCGAAGTGCCCGGGCGCTGCCCCTCGAAGGGCTGCGTCGGGACGGTCTGCACGCCCCCCTCACGTATCGGAGTCAAGGCTTCCCCTCCCCTATCTCTTTTGGAATTCGGTTAACCGACAGTTTATTCCCGAATCCGCCGGGAGGCAAAACTATTCGGCGTAAAAACGTGTCGGGCGGTTTCGGAGTCGGAGATTGATACGGTGGTCGGTCAAAAGGCGCGCACGTCAGGGCTTTCACCTAAATTTTTTTAGAAAAATGGCTTTTTCGGCCATTTTTCCGAGACGCGGGGCCGCGTCGTGTGATATATGTCCTGACGCAAGCTTTTTGATTACTTCCCTATTTTGCAGGAGGCAGGGCACCACCCAATGGCGACGAAAGCAGGCAAGAAGCGCATGTCACAGTCCGAAGTGGTCAACCACTTCGCCGAAAAATACGAGCTGAAGCGCGCGCAGGTGAAGGAGCTTTTCGAGGAATTAGCCAACCTGGCGACCAGCGAGGTCAAGGAGAACGGCGAGTTCGTGCTCCCCGGCTTCGGCAAGCTCGTTCTCTCCGAGCGCAAGGCGCGCGAGGGGCGCAACCCTCAGACGGGCGAGACGATTCAGATTCCGGCCAAGACGGCTCTCAAGTTCCGTATCGGCAAGGGTTTGAAGGACTCCGTCATTCCGAAGAAGTAGTCGGCGTCCGACGAGCCACTCATACTTCTCAAATACCCGAAAAGACCGCCGGCGGGTTCTGGCAGGCTACTTTTGCCTTCCGACTTCGCCGGCGTCTCTTCTTTCAAGTCCCGGCCTTGAAAGGCACATCCCCATCACTTTCAACAGTTTATGCCGGCCGACAATGCATCCCATCCCTTGAGTCGGACTCCCGTCCCACCTGGTCTGACCACATTAAAAAAACTTCTGGTAATTCAAATAATTTCAATGTAGAATGCGTTTTTCTTCTAGCCCCCTTATCCCCTACAGGGTTGTGGTGCTTTACAAACGGTGGGCTGGATTGTGTGAAAATTCGGGGATTGCAACGGATTCGCATCCCTTGCCGAACCGAATGCATCTAAATTGTCACTAATACTGAGCCCACCGCCGACGTTGGATTTTCGGGGCCCGAAAACATAAGGAGCAGACGAAAAGTGATCGCTACTGAGAAGTT